>ERZ1023497.55-NODE-55-length-57099-cov-132.105007_pt1 | contig 57099 bp, 56 predicted proteins | sample MGYA00380543_ERZ1023497 | MGnify/ENA primary metagenome ERZ1023497 (study PRJEB33173, sample SAMEA4830384) | metagenome | study: EMG produced TPA metagenomics assembly of the PRJEB25223 data set... | reverse complement strand
TTTATTTTAGACTGTCGACAAAGTCTTCGACTTTGTTGGTAGCTTTTTGGTAGACGCTTTCCGCGGACACTGCCTTAGCCCGTAGTCTTTAGCTAGGGATTTTCCCGTAGGAGTCGTCCCCAATTACTGCTAATATTATACGAAAAAGATTATAATATATAAATTAAACAGTGGCAGTGTTTATTATGTTGAATATATTAATGGATAAAAGCAGCAACTTTTGGTCTGAAAGATCAGAGCTATTTTGAAAAATAACTATACGAACATAAATAAACCTTAGGCGAACCATCACCTAAGGTTTGTTTATGTTCGAATTGAAATTATTTAATGCCTCTCATGCCTCTAACAATTTTTGGTACAAAAGCAAGGACAATAAGACTTACGACAATTGCGATAACACCTAAGAATAAGAAATAGTTCTTATAGCCTAGTGGTTCGATTAAATGAACAAGTGTACCATTAATCGCTTGTGCACATGCATTTGTTAATAACCATAAGCTCATCATTTGTGTGTTAAACGCTTTTGGCGCTAATTTAACAGCGGCACTATTACCAGTTGGAGATAAACATAGTTCACCAATCACACAGATGATATACGAAAGGATAACCCAGTTAACACTTAACATTGAACCATCTGATGAATGTCCGATTAAACCTATCATGATATATGAAGCACCAGCTAATAATGCACCTAAAACAAATTTTGTCGCTATGCTTGGTTGGCGTCGAGCCATTTTGGCCCATATGATTGACACAACTGGAGCTAATAATACGATAAATAATGGATTAATGGATTGGAAAAGTGTTGGCCCAAAGTCTGTCTTCCATCCAAAAATATTTAATTTCATATCACTGCTTTCAAAAGCGAATAAGTTAAGTACATTTGCCCCTTGTTCTTGAATAGACCAGAATAAAACACCTAAAACAAACAACGGTATAAATGCAATAACACGTGAACGTTCATCGTCTGTTACTTCTTTACTGCGTATCATTATTGTAAAGTAAATAATAGGTAATGCTATACCGAGTACTAATACAGTTGTACTGACGATACTAAATGAAAGTGTACCTGTTAAACCAGTAATAATTAATACAGCAGCAATAATTAGCGTTACAACCGCAAATATTAAACCATATTTTTTCTTCTCTTGTTGGTTTAATGGATTAGTAGGTTTTGTACCAACATCACCAATGTTTTTCTTATTGAAAAGTATGTACCAAATCAAACCAAGTGCCATACCAATGGCTGCAATTAAGAAACCGGCATGGAAATTCCCGCTATCTACAAATTGATTTAAAATTAATGGTGAAAGTAATCCACCTAAGTTTACTGACATATAGAAAATAACAAAACCTGCGTCTATACGCGTGTCATTTTCTGGATATAATCTACCAACAATATTTGAAATACTTGGTTTCATTAAACCAGAACCAATTATAATGAAAAACATTGAGATAAATAGTCCGATAACATCTAATGGTAAACTTAAGAAAATGTGACCAATAATAATTAATACACCACCATAAAATGTGGCTTTACGTGTACCAGTAATTCTATCTGAAATCCAACCTCCAAGTACTGAGGTCATGTAAATTAATGCACCATACACAGCCATTACTGATTGTGCAGTGCTTTTATCCATACCAAGTCCACCGTCTTTGATAGCGAAATACATATAGAAGATTAATAATGCACGCATACCATAGTAGCTAAATCTTTCCCAAAATTCTACGAAGAATAAAACACCGAGTCCTTTAGGGTGACCAAAAAAACCTTTTTGAGGAATTGATTCGACTGTTGGATCTTGTGATGTATACTTATCTTGCATAAAACATTCCCGTCCTTCCTTGCTCCCAATAAAAATGTATAAAAAAGATTTTACGCTTAATTAAATTTAATTGCAATAATATTCTCAAAATAGCAATATTCTGAATGTTCTGATAAATTATAATTAATATACAACTATAATTATATTCCAGTAAATATAATTAACAGTGTTCACAGGACGCATAAAATTGGTAATGCTTGTGTTGGATTTTTAGTTAAGAATGATATGATCACGCTGAAAGAGGTTAGAGATGCGGTTAGGAGTAATCTGGCTACAGAGCATATGTGTAAGGATCAGCAATGTATTAGTGGGATAAAGATATAAGGCAGGGATATTTCAAATCAACTGCTTTTTAAAGGTAGTCAGAATTGAACGTAAGACAAAACAGCCCAAGACAATATTGTCTTGGGCTGTTAATCAAGTTAAGGATAGATGACAGGAGCGTAGTTACACCGTATATAAAATTATTTCTCCTAGTCATCTGTTCAATTAAGTTAATTAATAAACGCCTTTCATTGCGCGTTTTACTTTTGGTGAAATGAGTAGTAATAATACACCAATGACTACTGCAACAAGACCTGAATACATAAAGTAATCACTTTGATTCATCTTAGTATAGACAACAACGAGTTGTGCGTTGAGTCCTTGTGCAGTTGCGTTACTAAGCATCCATAAGCTCATCATACGTGCTGTGAATGCAATAGGTGCTAATTTTGTAGTTGTTGATAAACCAACAGGTGAGATACAAAGTTCACCAATTGTTATCAATAAGAAACTAAGTACAAGCCATAATGGATTAACTAACTCATTGCCTGTAGCTAACGGAATTATCATTACTAAATATGATAGACCGGCAATAATTGCACCAAATGCAAATTTATATACAGTAGGCGGGTTGTGTTTCCCTAATTTCATCCATAACGTTGCAAATACTGGTGCTAATACAACGATAAATATTGGATTTAAGGATTGTGCCCAAGCTGCTGGAATTGTAAAGTCAAATAATCCATTGGTAAGGACTGACATTTCTAATTGTGTTTTTTTATCTGCAAACGTTGCTAAAATTGTTGAGCCTTGTTCTTGAATCATCCAAAAAGCTACAGATGTTATGTACAGTGGTACGTAACTATATACACGTGAACGCTCATCTTTAGTTACATCTTTACTTACAATCATGTTAATGAAAATGTAAATAGGTAATACGATACCTAAAATAGTAATTAAGAAACTGAAGTTTTCAAGCGTCAGTGCATTGAATAAATGCAAAACTAATAAATAAACTAAGAATAATAAGATGACACCACCAGATATAAAACCGAATTTCTTAAGCTCTGGTCTTGTTAATGGATTTGGGACGTTACGTCCAGCAAAACCTAAGTTTTTCTTACGTTTAATCGCATAGACAACTAAACCACAGAACATACCGATTGCAGCAGCTAAGAAACCTGCATGGAAACTAATTCTAGTTTGTAAGAAACCAGTTAATAACGGTGCAAGTAAGCTACCTAAGTTGATTCCCATATAGAATAATGTAAATGCAGCGTCTCGGCGTACATCATTACGGTCATATAATTCACCAACTGTAGTTGAGATGTTTGGTTTTAACAAACCTGTACCTGCAATGATGACAGCTAATGCAATCATGACTAATGTTAAATTATTTGGTAATGATAGTAATAAATGACCAATCATGATCAGGATACCACCATAGAAGACGGCATTTTGAGTGCCGGTGATCCTATCGGCAATCCAACCGCCAATCACGCCCGACATGTAGATTAAGGTACCGTATATTGCAACGATTTGCATCGCGACGGCTTGGCTTAATCCGAAACCACCTTCAGCTACACTATAGTATAGGTAAAAGATTAAAATGGCTTTCATACCGTAGTAACTGAATCTCTCCCAAAATTCAGTGAAGAATAGTGTACTTAGTCCTTTTGGATGTCCGAAGAAACCTTTGTTTGGAATACTTTTCATTATTTCTTCGTGTGTGTAATCAATCTTTTTCATAAATTCCCTCCCCCTAAACGGTTGGATTTATTCTATACCGTTTTTACAAAAATAACAAGTGTATATATGAAAAGTACAAAATTTAATGAATAATCAGTTAATTAACGATAAAAAAGTATAAAAAAATAAACTATCAAAGATGTCATGTAGTTAAGTTTCTTTGATAGTTTATGGAAATAGAGAATTAACGATTATCTATTTTTTCAGGATATAAATCATGATTCATTAAACGATGTTCTGCCATTTTTTCATACTTAGAATCTGGGCGACCATAATTCGTATAAGGATCGATTGAAATACCACCACGAGGCGTGAATTTCCCCCAAACTTCGATATAGTGAGGGTCCATTAATTCGATTAAGTCATTCATAATGATATTCATACAATCTTCATGGAAATCACCATGATTTCTAAAACTAAATAAGTATAGTTTTAATGATTTTGACTCAACCATTTTTACATTGGGTATATAAGAAATATAAATTGTCGCAAAATCAGGTTGACCCGTAATTGGGCAAAGTGATGTGAATTCTGGACAATTAAATTTTACAAAGTAGTCACGTCCTGGATGTTTGTTATCAAATGATTCTAGGACTGCTGGGTCATAGTCGAATTCATATTTATTATTTTGATTGCCAAGTAAAGTAATATCTTGTAAATCTTCTGTGTTACGTCCTTCGCTCATAATTGAAAACTCCTTTAAATTTATGGTTTCTGTTCTGCTTTTTGAATTGTAGTAGGTTGTCTTCTTGCTTTTTCAAACATATAGTAACTAGACCCAATGATAATCATATAGCCAAGTACTGCGTAAAAGTCTGGTGATTCACCAAATAAGATAAAGCCAAATAAAGCGGTAAAGATAATAGATGCATAGGTAAAGATAGAAATATCTTTAGCAGGTGCATAGCTATAAGCAAGCGTAATACCGATTTGACCTGCGGCAGCTGATAGACCAGCACCGATTAAATACCATACCTGAGTCATTGTCATTGGCTCAAATGTAAATATAGTAAATGGTATCAGAACAATAATGGAAAAGAATGAAAAATAGAATACAATTGTATAGGGTGCTTCGCGTGTACTAAGTGCCCTGACACAAGTGTAAGCACTTGCTGCAAATATACCAGATAATAATCCTGCTATAGCTGGAAACATAGATGATGAAAATTCTGGTTTTACCACAAATAACATGCCTGCTATAGCTACGATCATAGCTATAAATTGATAATTACGAACCTTTTCATTTAAAAATATTAAACTAAGTAAGATAGTCCAAAATGGATTTAACTTCATTAAGGTATCAGCATCGCTTAGAATCATATGATCTATTGCATAAATATTTAGCAAAACACCAATCAAACCTAAGGTTGAACGCGAAATCAACAGGGGTTGACTGCTGAGTTTACCAAATAGGGGTTGTTTATATTTGAAAATAAAATACATGGGTATAAACATTGCTACTAAATTTCGAGCAAGTGACTTTTGGTATACCGGTAAGTCACCAGCTAGTCTGAAGAAAACAGACATAAAGCTAAAACCAACTGCTGAAATAAGTATGGCAATGATACCCTTAACTTTAGGATTCACATGTATCGCCTCAATTGTTAGTTTTTAACGTATATATATTAGCATATATTTCTAGAATATGTATATATCCTTGAAACTCTGAGGAAACTATATTATGCTTATATAAACGAACAAACGTTCTGTTTTTAGTATGGTAATTTACAATTTATCTAAATAGAATTTATAGTTTGTGTGATATGTGTTGTGGGCAATGCGAAGTGTTTTAATACCTAAACCACGCTAAATCAAGCGTTACAAGATTTTTTTAAAAAGCAAATGAAAACACCTTAAATTCTGAAAAAAATTTTTTTGTAACTAAAAACATCTGTTTAAAGTTGAATTGGTGCCATTTATCTCTCATCTTCAACGTTTTGTCAAAAACAAAGGTCTTTAAATAAGGTTCTGAATTATGTATAATGAAACACATAATATAGTATTGATGACCAAGACAAAACACAATATATTGTGTTTTGTCTACGTAGTCACTTTATTTATAATAAACCAAATTTTAAGTAAAATAACACCATTGAGAGCGTTTAATAATGACAAATCAAGCATAAATACTTAATTAATGATTTTTTACATACCAACATATAGATAACAAGTTTACTATATATAGTGGTTCACTCCAAAAAGTTAATACTAGTTATCATTTCTTAAGTATGAATTGTAATAGTGAGATTTTATAGTTGTGATTTTTCATTAATAAAATATGAGTTAAATTAAGAAAGAAGGTGGTCCTATGAAGGTTGTCTATTTTTCATTTTCCGGTAATGTGCGCAGATTCATCAAAAAAACTGAGCTTACGAATGTGATGGAAATTACACAAAGTAATTGTTCTGAGAAAATTGAAGAACCATTCATATTGGTCACTGGAACGATAGGATTTGGCGAGGTACCACAACCAGTTCAGTCATTTTTAGATGTAAATAAAAATTTATTAAAAGGCGTTGCAGCGAGCGGAAATCGCAATTGGGGTCAAAACTTTGCGAAAGCTGGACGGTCTATCTCAGAAAAATATCAAGTTCCTTTATTAATGAAATTTGAAGTACAAGGAACACAAAATGATATTAGCGAATTTAAAGATAAGGTGGGGCATTTCAATGAAGATTATGGACGAGAAGAAATACAATCATATTGAGTTAAATAACGAGGTTACTAAACGTAAAGATAATGGCTTTTTCAATTTAGAAAAGGATCAAGAAGCATTAGCAGTATATTTAGAAGAAATAGAAGACAAAACGATATACTTTGATACTGAAATCGAACGCCTTCACTATCTCGTTGATAATGATTTCTATTTTGACTTATTTGCAAAATATTCAGAAGCAGATTTGATAGAAATAACAGATTACGCTAAAAGTATTCCCTTTAAATTTGCGAGTTACATGTCTGCAAGTAAGTTTTTCAAAGATTATGCTTTAAAAACAAACGATAAAAGTCAATATTTAGAAGATTATAAGCAACACGTAGCAATCGTAGCATTATATCTAGCAAATGGTCATAAAGCAACAGCTAAACAATTTATTTCAGCAATGGTTGAACAACGTTACCAACCAGCAACACCTACATTCTTAAATGCTGGTCGTGCTCGTCGAGGTGAACTTGTATCTTGTTTCTTACTTGAAACAGATGACAGTTTAAATTCAATTAATTTCATTGATTCAACAGCTAAACAATTAAGTAAAATTGGTGGCGGTGTTGCTATTAATTTATCTAAGCTACGCGCACGTGGCGAAGCGATTAAAGGTATAAAAGGCGTTGCCAAAGGTGTACTTCCAGTTGCAAAATCACTTGAAGGTGGCTTTAGCTATGCAGATCAACTTGGACAACGTCCTGGCGCGGGTGCAGTTTATTTAAATATTTTCCACTACGATGTTGAAGAATTTTTAGATACGAAAAAAGTAAACGCTGATGAAGATTTACGTTTGTCTACAATTTCAACAGGGTTAATTGTGCCATCTAAGTTCTTTGATCTTGCAAAAGAAGGCAAAGATTTCCATATGTTTGGACCTCATACAGTTTATAAAGAATACGGTGTTACTTTAGATGATATTAACTTAGATGAATATTACGATGAACTTGTTGCTAACCCAAATGTTGATAAGAAGAAAAAAGACGCACGTGAAATGTTAAATATGATTGCACAAACACAATTACAATCAGGCTATCCATATTTAATGTTTAAAGATAACGCAAACAAAGTGCATGCTAACTCTGATATTGGACAAATTAAAATGAGTAACTTATGTACTGAAATTTTCCAATTACAAGAGACTTCTATAATTAATGATTATGGCACTGAAGATGAAATTAAGCGTGACATCTCATGTAATCTAGGTTCATTAAATATTGTTAATGTGATGGAATCAGGTAAATTCAAAGACTCAGTACACACTGGTATGGATGCTTTAACGGTTGTTAGTGATGAAGCGGATATTCAGAATGCGCCTGGCGTTAGAAAAGCTAATAGGGAGTTACATTCAGTAGGATTAGGTGTAATGAATCTACATGGTTACTTAGCTAAAAATAAAATTGGTTATGAATCTGAAGAAGCGAAAGATTTCGCTAACATTTTCTTTATGATGATGAACTATTATTCTATTGAACGTTCAATGGAAATTGCTAAAGAAAGACAAGAAGTATACAAAGACTTCGAAAAATCTGATTACGCAAACGGTAAATACTTCGCATTCTATACAACTCAAAACTTTGAAGCAAAATATGAAAAAGTTCGTAAATTATTTGAAGGTTTTGATGTTCCAACAGCTGAAGATTGGAAAGCTTTACAAAAAGAAGTAGAAACACATGGTTTATTCCATGCATATCGTTTAGCTATTGCACCTACACAGAGTATTTCATATGTACAAAATGCAACTAGTTCTGTTATGCCAATCGTTGACCAAATTGAACGCCGTACTTATGGGAATGCAGAAACTTTCTATCCAATGCCATTCTTATCACCAGAGACAATGTGGTACTATAAATCTGCATTTAATACAGATCAAATGAAATTAATAGATTTAATCTCAACAATTCAAACTCACGTGGATCAAGGTATTTCAACAATTTTATACGTGAATTCTGAAATTTCTACACGTGAACTATCTAGACTTTATGTATATGCCCATCATAAAGGATTAAAATCTTTATATTACACTAGAAATAAATTATTGAGTGTTGAAGAATGTACAAGTTGTTCAATATAATTTAGCAATAAGAGCCAAGTTAAGTGATTATATAGAACAGTCTAGTCTAAGAATCAGATTAGGCTGTAAATCACTGCGTTAATTAAATTTTTACTAGATAGGGGACATTATCTAAATGAAAGCAGTCAATTGGAATACACAAGAAGACATGACCAATATGTTTTGGCGACAAAATATTTCACAAATGTGGGTAGAAACAGAATTTAAAGTATCTAAAGATATTGCAAGCTGGAAGACATTATCTGAACCTGAGAAAGAAGCATTTAAAAAAGCTTTAGCAGGATTAACAGGCTTAGATACGCATCAAGCAGATGATGGTATGCCACTTATCATGTTACACACGACAGATTTACGTAAGAAAGCCGTTTATTCATTTATGGCGATGATGGAACAAATTCACGCTAAAAGTTATTCGCATATTTTTACTACATTACTACCTTCTAGTGAAACAAATTATTTATTAGACAAATGGGTTATTGAAGAACCTCATTTGAAATATAAATCAGATAAAATTATTGATAATTATCATAAATTATGGGGCAAAGAAGCTTCGATTTATGATCAATATATGGCACGCGTATCAAGCGTATTCTTAGAAACATTCTTATTCTATTCTGGTTTCTATTACCCATTATATCTTGCAGGACAAGGTAAAATGACTACATCTGGAGAAATCATCCGCAAAATATTATTAGATGAATCTATTCATGGTGTATTTACTGGTATGGATGCACAAAGTTTACGCAATGAACTTTCAGAAAGTGAAAAACAACAAGCAGATCAAGAAATGTATAAATTATTAGAAGATTTATATAGAAATGAAGTTGCTTACACACATTCACTCTATGATGATATTGGTCTATCTGAAGATGTACTGAACTATGTTAGGTATAATGGCAACAAAGCACTGTCCAACTTAGGATTTGATCCATATTTCGAAGAACGTGAATTTAATCCAATCATTGAAAATGCTTTAGACACTACTACTAAAAACCATGACTTCTTCTCCGTAAAAGGTGATGGCTACACATTAGCTTTAAATGTTGAAGCGTTAAAAGACGAAGACTTTGTTTTCGAAGACTAAAGTATAAATATAAGATTAGCCTAGTGTGCTAATAATGATTATAAAACCAATAAGCCTTCTAAAAGTTAAACTTTTAGAAGGCTTATTTTATATGGTAATGAGTAGCTACTTTTAGCCCATTAAATATTTCAGCAAGAAATTAAAGGGGAAGTTATCCAAATAAATAGTTAAAAAACTAATAGCAATAGAATAAAATTTCGAACAACTGATAAATAGTAAATTTAATATTTTTGTATATAGTTTGCAATTAAATACTTTTATTTAAATCACTGATTACTATTGAATTTACGTTTAAAAATGGTAAAATTTTATTATAATCACTGATAATGATTATCATAACCATTGGTTAACATCATGAATAATTCGCAATTATGAAAGGATTAGAGGTACATCATTATGAAATTCTTATTAAATGGTATAGTTTTAGCTATCATTTTATCATTACTTACTATCCTTTCTCTTTTTATAGGTGTGAGTAAGGTTTCTATTACTGATATTTTCACACTGTCTAAAGAGCAAATGAATATTATTGTCTCAAGTAGAATTCCAAGAACTGTCAGTATATTAATATCGGGTAGTACGCTAGCACTTGCTGGCTTGATCATGCAACAAATGATGCAAAATAAATTTGTAAGTCCAACTACAGCTGGAACTATGGAATGGGCGAAACTAGGTATCCTAATATCAATGATATTTTTCCCTCAAGAAAATATCATGATTAAATTAGTTTTTGCAGTAGTCTTGAGTATTGCGGGTACTTTTTTATTTGTAAAATTAGTTCAATATATTCGCTTTACCGATGTTATTTTTATTCCGCTATTAGGCATCATGCTCGGTGGTATTGTTTCGAGTTTTGCAACTTTTATAGCGCTTAGAACGAACACTGTTCAAAGTATCGGTAACTGGTTAAATGGTAATTTTGCCATTATTACGAGTGGAAGATACGAAATTTTATACTTAAGTATTCCGTTACTAATATTTACATATATTTTTGCGAATCATTTTACAATCGCAGGAATGGGGAAAGATTTCAGTAATAATTTGGGTGTTAACTATGAAAGAATTATTAACATTGGATTATTTATTACAGCCACAATCACAGCTTTAGTTGTTGTTACTGTAGGAACATTACCTTTCTTAGGACTTATTGTCCCAAACATTGTCTCGATCTTTAGAGGAGATCATTTAAAAAATGCTTTACCACATACAGCGATGTTAGGTGCAATTTTTGTTATGTTTTCAGACATTGTCGGCAGATTGATTGTTTATCCATATGAGATTAATATTGGTTTAACAATTGGTGTCTTTGGCACTATTATTTTCTTAATCTTGCTAATGAAAGGAAGACATAACTATGCAAATTAGCGCTAAAACAAAAATGTACATCTTAATTGCATGTACAGTCATAGTAGCAGCGGTTTACCTTGTCATAGGTATTGATTTTGAAATATTCCAATATCAATTTACTAGTCGCTTGAGAAAGCTCATACTTATGGTTTTAGTAGGTGGCGCAATAGCGGCATCTGTAGTTATTTTCCAAGCAATTACGACTAATAGGTTACTAACACCTTCTATTATGGGATTAGATGCAATTTATATGTTTGTAAAAGTTCTTATTGTATTTGTATTCGGTGTACAATCAGTATTCGTTACAGATATATACTTAAGCTTTTTAATTTCCTTAATAGTTATGATTGGATTTTCTTTATTACTATTTCAAGGTATTTTTAGAATTGGTGATGTATCAGTGTATTTCATATTACTGGTTGGCATCATTTTAGGAACTTTCTTTAGAAGTATTACAGGTTTTTTAGAATTAATTATAAATCCAGAAGATTTCTTAGCAGTTCAAAGTGCGATGTTTGCAAATTTTGATGCTTCTAACAGTAAGCTCGTAATCCTATGTGGCATTATACTGATCATTCTTATTATAATTACTGTTTATGCAATACCGTATTTAGATGTACTGTTATTAGGTCGAGACCAAGCAATTAACTTAGGTATATCATATAAAACGTTAACACGATTATTATTAATTCTAGTGTCAGTGTTGGTATCAATATCAACAGCTTTAGTTGGCCCTATCACATTCTTGGGATTACTAACAGTCAATTTAGCACATGAATTAATGAAAACATATCAACATAAGTATATTTTGCCAGCAACGATTTGTATTAGTTGGTTAAGTTTAATTTTAGCTCAAGCAGTCGTTGAAAATTTCTTTGAAGCAACTACACAAGTTAGCATAATCATTGATTTAGTTGGTGGAAGTTACTTCATTTATCTGCTAATAAAAAGGAGACATGCGCATTGATTAAAGTTCAAGGCCTTAATAAGACGATACAAGATAAAGCGATTTTGCAGAATATAAACGTTGAAATCAACAAAGGGAAATTGACAACTATGATAGGCCCAAATGGTGCAGGGAAGAGTACACTTCTATCAGCTATAACAAGGTTGATAGATTTTGAAGCAGGTACGATTGAAATTGAAGGAAAATTAATTACAGATTATAAAAGTAATGATTTAGCTAAAAAAATAGCAATTTTAAAACAAACTAATCATACAGAATTAAATATTACTGTTGAAGAACTTGTAAAATTTGGACGCTTTCCACATTCAAAAGGTCGATTAAAACAAGAAGATAGAGATCAAGTTGAATATGCCTTAGATCTATTACAATTAAATGAAATAAGAAATCGCTATTTAAAAACACTCTCTGGCGGTCAACGTCAACGAGCTTATGTAGCTATGACGATTGCTCAAGATACGGAATACATATTGTTAGATGAGCCATTGAATAATCTTGATATGAAACATTCAGTACAGATTATGCAAACACTGCGTAGGTTGGCACAAGACTTGAACAAAACGATAGTCGTTGTGATTCATGATATTAACTTTGCATCTTGCTATTCAGATGACATCATCGCATTAAAAGAGGGTCAACTTGTAAAAGCAAGTACGAAAAATGATGTTATCCAAACAGATGTGTTAAAAACATTATATGATATGGATGTCAGAATTGAAGAAATTCGAGGGCAACGTATATGTGTTTATTACGATGAGTTAACAGCACATCAAAATTTAGTATTGGCACATTCAATGTAATTAATGCCGACTTTGAGGGGAGTGATGCAACTGTAACGTTGTTAACTTTTAGGGACATAAAAGGAATACATCATTTAGAAATCCAGGAGGAGTTAAGTACATGAAAAAATTAGGTTTATTATTAGTAGTAGGGTTAATGTTTTTATTAGTAGCATGTAATAATGGCGGATCAGACGACAAAAAGAATTCAGAAGCTGATTCAAAAGGTGAAAGTTCAAATAAAACTGTAAAGGTTGAAAATAACTATCAAGCAAGTGGAGAGAAACGTGATGGTAGTGATGCTAAAGCGGTTAAGGAAACTGTAGAAGTTCCTAAAAACCCAAAAAATGCAGTTGTTTTTGATTATGGAACATTAGATACAATGAAAGAAATGGGACTTGAAGATAAAGTTAAAGCACTTCCTAAAGGTGAAGGTAATAAATCATTGCCAGATTTCTTAAGTGATTTCAAAGATGAAAAATATTTAAATACTGGAAGTCTAAAAGAAGTTGATTTTGATAAAGTTGCTGAAGCTAAACCAGAAGTTATTTATATTTCTGGACGTACAGCAAATCAAAAAAATCTAGATGAATTTAAAAAAGCTGCACCAGATGCAAAAGTCGTTTACGTTGGTGTAGACGATAAAGATGAAATCAATTCATTGAAAAAGAATACTGAAATTTTAGGTAAAATTTATGATAAAGAAGACAAAGCCAAATCACTAACTAAAAAATTAGATGATAAAATTGCTAGCATCAAAGATAAAACAAAAGATTTAAAAGATAACAAAGCTTTATTCTTATTAGTAAACGAAGGTGAATTATCAACATTCGGATCAGGTGAACGTTTCGGTGCAATGATATTCGACACAATGGGCTTCACACCAGCTGATGATAATATAAAAAATAGTAAACATGGTCAAAATGTCACTAATGAATATGTAGCAGAGAAAAATCCGAGCATTATCTTTGCGATGGACCGTGGACAAGCAATTGGTGGTAAATCAACAGCTAAAAATGCATTAGGTAATGATGTAATTAAAGATGTAGATGCAATTAAAGATAACAAAGTGTATGAGCTAGATCCTAAACTTTGGTACTTTGCAAGCGGTTCTACAACAACAGCAATTAAACAAATTGAAGAAGTTGAGAAAGCTTTAGAAAAATAAAGTTAAAGGATGTCATTTGTGGGGGCACGTCTAAAAAGAGAGTCTGGTAAATTCCAGACTCTCTTTTTAATTTGCAAAACTAGTCTAATGCACTATTAAGAAGTAATAAAATCGCTGAGTTAAATCAATTTTATAATAATATTGCAAATGATAATTGAATATGTGTATGATATTGATTTTAAGTGAGATCAATATATTATTAAACATTAAGGTAGTAATGTTATAATAATGGAACGAATACAAGGTGATTTTTAGAAAACAAACCTCTAACATCAACTTGTAAAAATCAAAACAACGAATGTAGGGGGATTGAAATACATGATATTAGACAATGTTAATCCAAATGATTTATATCCAACTGAGAAAAAGGGACCTAATGTATTAGGTACAATAGAATATGCTGTACAAGGTTCTTCAGAATTTGAAGGTGCTTTTATAGCTACAAGCGAAAGAGTTATCTTGAATGTGGATATGAACGGTGAATTTTATTATAGAAGTATCGCGTATAACGAAATAGAATCAATTGATTACGATGGCGAAAAGATTAATTTTAAATTTAATATTGGACCAATGCCCATGAAAAATATTAAAAAAGGCGACGTAGAGACTTTCGTTCAATTTGTTAGTGATAAAATAGATCATTAATTGAATATCTAAAAAATTGGCAATCAATTAAAAAGTGAAATTGTGAATTTAATAATTGAAGTTATAACAAATGAAATAGTTTGGTACATAAATACAAATACTTAAAATAAACAGCACCTTCAGTTTTTGTGGGGCTGTTTATTTTTATCCAAAATCACAGAAAAGTATCATAAGCAAAGCGTAATGATCAAGACTTTGAAATCAAAGAAACTGTAAAAAATACGTGTTACATCTTCTGTTTAATAAATAAGATGTAACACGTATTGTTAAATGGTTAATTAAACTGAAAAATATAAATGATAGTGATACTTACAACGATTGTTAAAATGTGCATCACACTCGGGACAAGCTTCAACCATCATATAATCATTTATAGTCATTTCATGATGGCAAACGCCACATAAAATTGCCTTTTCATTAAATTCATCTGAATCCCATCGTTGTATGCTATGGCTTTCATGTTCATTATGACATTTGTAGCAAGGATAGTATTTGTTACAACATTTGAATTTAATCGCAATGATATCTAATGGTGTTTGGTAATGTGTACACCGAGATTCATTATCTACTGTAGAACCATATACATTAATCATAATCTTTACTCCTATTAATCAACAGGGTGGTCTCCAATGATTCTCACTTCAGGATGGAGATCAACGTCAAATTTTTCTTTTACAACTTTTTGAACGTAGTGAATCAAATCTTCGTAGTCAGTAGCGGTACCTTTATCAACGTTCACCATAAAACCAGCATGCTTTTTAGATACTTCAACACCGCCTATACGATGACCTTGTAAATCAGAGTCTTGAATTAATTTGCCTGCAAAATGGCCTGGAGGACGTTGGAAAACACTGCCACATGACGGATATTCTAATGGCTGTTTTGTTTCTCTTCTCTCAGTCAAATCATCCATAGTCGCTTGTATTTCGTCTAGATTGCCAGGTGCAAGTGTAAATGCAGCTTCTAAGACTACTAAGTGTTTTTGTTGCACAATACTATTGCGATAATCTAATTCCAACTCTTTATTCGTTAATGTAATTAATTCTCCTTTATCATTTACACAAAGCGCATAATCAATACAATCTTTTACTTCTCCGCCATAAGCACCTGCATTCATAAATACAGCGCCACCTATAGAACCAGGGATACCGCATGCAAATTCAAGTCCTGTTAGCGCATAATCTCTTGCAGTACGTGAAACATCTATGATTGCTGCGCCGCTACCAGAAATAATTGCATCATCTGATACATCGATATAATCAAGTGAAAGTAAGCTAATAACAATTCCGCGAATACCACCTTCGCGAATAATAATATTAGAACCATTCCCTAAATAGGTCACAGGAATATCTTTAGTATAGGCATAGTGAACAATGGCTTGAACATGTTTGTTTTTGGTAGGAGAAAGATAATAATCAGCCTTACCACCAGTCTGCGTATATGTATACTTTTTTAAGGGTTCATCAATTTTAATAATTTCTGATGGTACAATTGCTTTTAATTCCTTTAAGATGTTATCTTTATGCAACTATAGAACATCCTTTCTTGTTGAATTCATTTATTTATTATACCAATGATTTACGTGCTTGGCTAAAATCTTAGGAAAATATGTATGATTTTTTTAACTTTAATGAAATATTAAAGAAATTCCCTGTGTAAATTAGTTATTAAGTTAAAATGACTTAAATTACATATGTACGTTATAAAAAATAAAGTTATTCATTTCTATAGTGTCATTACAATTTTAAAGCATAATGAATTACTTATCAGTATTTTTTATGCTGCTACTTAAATGTTTTGTGACATTGTCAAATAGTTGTTGTTTTTGGTTTTCGTAGTCACGTATATTTGTAGCAGTAAGTGCAGCAGATTGTTTTGCTTCGCCAAATGTTGTGATTAAAGCGTCATTTTTACTGAGTAAAAGATTTGTTTGCAAATAGTCATTATAAAGTTTTGAGTCCTTTTGTATAATATGTAAACGAGCTACTTGCTTTAATTCTATTAAGTTATTAAATTGTGCCATGACCACTTTTTTCTTATATGGATGGTGCAAGCGGTAGAATCCTTCATAATTCAAACGTTTTTCATCTAAGGATGTAATGTCATGTAAATTATTTACACCCACTAATATATCTAGAATAGGCTCGGTTGGATAATTAAAGTGTGAAGTCCCACCGATATGATGCGTTGATTTAACAGGTGTATCAAGCAAGTTGAAGAGGATATCGCTTAGTTCTTGGTATCGTTGTCGATACATATTGTTATGGTCTTCTGTTATTAATGGTTGGATATGAGAATACATGTAGGTTGTCCACGCCTTTCAATGTTATGATAGAACTGTTAAACTGTAAATTCTGAAACAATATATCATATATCATTTTCAAGTTAAATAAGTTTCTGTATAATACTGAATGATAAGGAGTGCAGAAATGAAAAAAATAATTTGCATTGTTTTATTGTTTTGTTTTTCAATTACACTAAGCGCATGTGGCAATGAAGGATCTACCGAATTTAAAGATTTTGATAGCACGCTTAATGACGTAAAATCCAAGGAAAATGAACTAAAAAAAGTCATAGATGATATTCACTTAAAGCGTTTAGATGATTTAAGCAAGACAGATATGACAGACAAGAACAAAAAAGAATTTAACGAATTGCAAAATAGAGTAAATAGTAAATTGGTCCCTAAGCTCGATAATTATGAAGCGGCTGCGAAAAAGCTACCTGCTGATTCTGAAGAAACAAAAGCATTAAAATCAACATATTTAAAATCAGTGAAAGATAAAAAAGCTGGTATTAATGACTTAAAAAACTTCATAGATTTATGTAATCAAGCAGTTAAGGCAAATGAAGATATCTTAGACTATACTAAGTTATTTGAAAAAAATAGATCTCAGGTTGAAGCACATATGCAAAAAGCAAGTGATGCTGGCTCGACAACAGATGTAAATAATTTTAAACATAAATTAGAGCAAAATAATAAAGAGTTGAGAAACACAGCTGAAAAAGAAGCAGATTCAACGGATGCTACCAAAGTAAAACAATCTATAGAAACACAAATTATGCCTTTAATTGATAAACAGATTAAAGATTTGAATAAAACAGCAATTACAAATAATTATGTCAATGATGCACGTAAAAATGCTATAGAAATGTATTACAGCTTACAAAATTATTATGAAACTCGAAAAGAAACGATAGATATTAGCGAACAATTAGATAAAATCAACGCTAAAGATTTACCGAAAAAGGGTGAAGATCTAGAGAAGTTTGACGCTGATTTTGACAAAGAATATAATAATGTGAAAGAAGACTTTAATTAAAAAGGTTTTTTATCCAAGTTATAAAATTTTAAATAAACAGTTAACAACAAAAAGAGAGTTGTGTATAATTGGAAACAATGATATGAGTATATCGTGTAAATTTCACACTTTTTGAAACATCACTGTGTGTTAAATATTTTTAGAGGTGAATAGAATGGCTATAAAGCTGAGTTCGATTGACCAGTTTGAGCAAATTATTAATGAAAACAAATATGTATTTGTACTGAAACATAGTGAAACATGCCCAATTTCAGCAAATGCAATTGACCAATTCAACAAATTTTTATATGAAAGAGATATGGATGGTTACTATTTAATTGTACAACAAGAAAGAGAATTATCTGATTATATAGAAGAAAAAACAAGTGTGAAACATGAATCGCCACAAGCATTTTATTTTGTTAAGGGACAAGCGGTTTGGAATGCGAGTCACGGTGACATTAACGTTTCAACATTAGCAAGCGCAGAAGAATAAACGACAAAAAAATACAGATTTAAACGCTTGTTAAGCGCTTATCATTGAGGTAGGTGTTTAACAAGCGTTTCTTATAATGTGAAAAATTTTCGCCTGGCATGTATAATAAATAATTGAATAAGAAATGTAGACTACGATTTTATCGTTTACACATATATGGACAAAACAAATGGCATTCATATATAAACTGAGGTATAAAAATTGAAAACTGATTATGTACCTAATTTTTACTTTTATTAATTAACAAATTTTAAATAAAAATACTAGAGGTGACAAAATGAAAGTTTTAGTTGCGATGGATGAATTTAATGGAATTATTTCCAGTTATCAAGCGAATCGTTATGTTGAAGAAGCGGTAGCTAGCCAAATTGAAAAAGCAGACATAGTACAAGTACCTTTATTTAATGGTCGTCATGAGCTTATGGATTCTGTCTTTCTTTGGCAGTCAGGTACTAAATATAGAATGACAACACATGATGCTGATATGCAAGAGGTAGAAGCAGTGTATGGCATTACAGATAGCGGTATGACTGTGATTGAGGGTAATCTATTTTTGAAAGGTCAAAAGCCAATCAATGAACGTACAAGCTATGGTCTGGGAGAAGTGATCGTAGATGCTTTAGAGAATGATGCAACGCATATGGTTATTTCACTTGGTGGCATTGGTAGCTTTGATGGCGGTGCAGGTATGTTACAAGCACTGGGTGCTAAGTTTTACGATGATGAAGCACAAGAAATTGATTTGCGTCAAGGTAGTAATAAGTTAAAATATATCCGCAAAATCGATATTTCTGGGTTACATCCCAACTTAAATAATGTACGTTTTCAATTAATGTCAGATTTTGATAGTAAAATTTACGGTAAGAATAGTGAAATAATGCAAACTTATGAAACTTATGGGGTAACACGTGAAAATGCTGCCGAAATTGATAACTTAATTTGGTATTTAAGTGAAATGTTCAAAAGTGAACTAAGACTTGTGCTTGGCCCAGTACAAAGAGGGGGCGCAGGCGGTGGCATTGCTGCAGTATTAAATGCGCTCTATAATGCAGAAATCATGACTAGTCATGAACTCGTAGACCAAATAACACATTTAGATGCATTAATTGAGCAAGCAGATTTAATCATTTTTGGTGAAGGTATCAATGAAGCAGATCAAATACTTGAAACAACAACGGTACGTCTAGCAGAATTAGCTACAAAATATAATAAACCATCAATAGCCATTTGTGCCACTGATGATAAGTTTGACTTATTTGAATCTATAGGTGTTACAGCAATGTTTAATACATTTATAGAAATGCCAGAAAGTTTTACGGATTTTAAAATGGGCATTCAAATTAGACATTATACTGTTCAAGCAATTAAGTTATTGAAAACGCAATTTGATATCAACAAATAGATTAAGTGATTAAAATGCATAGCTAGTTTTCTTTTTAGAATGTATCTTAAGCTACTGAAACGATTAAATCATTTTTGGTAACTACATTCGTTATGACGTTATCATTTTAGTGAAAAATATGATGTTAAGCATGATAAAAATTAAGGTTCCGAGACATCTTTATATGTCTTGGAACCTATTTTAATATAAATATACTTATTTTTGATATGTTTGTACGACTTCTTCTGCAATACCGATAATAACTTCAATCGCTTTATCCATTACATCAATAGATGCATATTCGAAAGGACCATGGAAATTATCACAGCCAGTAAAGATATTTGGTGTAGGTAATCCCATATAAGATAGTTGTGAACCATCTGTACCTCCACGAATTGGCGCGGTATTGGCTGGGATGTCTAATTTAGTAAAAACACGTTTTGGTATATCAATAACATGTGGATTTGCCGAAATTTTTTCACCCATATTATAATATTGATCATTGATTTCAATTTCAATAGGATCGTCTTCAAAATGCGTATTGATATCATTTTTAATTTCGACTAAACGTTTCTTACGTAAGTCAAATTGATTACTGTCGTGATCACGAATAATATAATGAAGTGTTGTTTTTTCAACGTCGCCATTCATCTTCATCAAATGATAAAAACCTTCATAACCTTCAGTTCTTTCAGGGACTTCGTTTGGTGGAAGTAAAGAATTAAATTGCTGGCCTAATAATACAGCATTAATCATGGCATCTTTAGCTGAACCTGGATGCACATTGACACCATGACAAGTTACGATTGCTTCAGCAGCATTAAAGCTTTCATATTGTAATTCACCATATTCACTACCATCCATTGTGTAGGCAAAGTCAGCGTTAAAGCGTTCGACATCAAATTCATGAGGCCCTCTACCGATTTCTTCATCTGGGGTAAATGCTACACGGATACGTCCATGTTTAATTTCAGGATGTGAAGTTAAGTATTTTAAAGCTTCCATAATCTCAACTACACCAGCTTTATCATCAGCGCCTAATAATGACGTTCCATCTGTAACCATAAGTGTATGACCTTCGACATTTTTCATATTTGGAAAAACATCTTGGCTTAAAACGCGGTTCGTATCCCCAAGTTGAATTGGTTTACCATCATAAGCTTCAATAATTTGTGGATTGACATTCGTAGCGTTAAAGTCTGGCGATGTATCGACATGTGCTAAAAAACCAACAGTCGGTATATCAGCATCTACATTGCTTTCTAAAGTGGCAAATAAGTAGCCTTGTTCATCAATATCTGTCTCTAACCCAAAGTCAGTCAATTCATCATTTAATAAGTTTAATAAATCCCACTGTTTCTCTGTAGATGGTGTTGTATTAGATTCTGGATCGGATTGTGTGTCAATAGTTACGTATCTTGTCAGTCTTTCAATTATGTCTTGTTTCATAAAAACACCCCTTTAAGCTCTATTGTTCATATTGTAAGATTTTTTATAAGTTTTGCCATTCATTTTACCATAATGTTGTTTTATCCGTGTATAGATATAATAAATAATCTCTGCACATAAAATACCAAAAGCAATTGCCCCTGAAATTAGAGTTACTTCTAAAAATGTATTAACGGCGTGTGTGTATTCATTACTTACTAAGAATCGTGTAGCTTCATATGCTAAGCCACCTGGTACAAGTGGAATAATACCAGGTACAATGAAGATAATTACAGGTCGTTTGTAACGTCTACTCATAACATGACTCATTAAAGCTAAGATAAAACTACCTAAAAAAGAAGCTAGGACTTTACCTAAGTCAGCATCAAATGTCAACTTATAGATAATCCAACCCATTGCGCCTACAAAACCACAGGCTAAAAGGAGGCGTCTTGGTGCATTGAACAGAATTGAAAATAGCATTGTTGCAAGAAAGCTAATTATAAATTGTGAAAAATAATAGACAATGGCCATGATGTTAGCACTCCTTTTTAAAATATTAATAATACTATGGCAACGCCAGCTCCAATGGCGAATGAAGTTAATGCCGCTTCAACACCACGTGACATACCAGCAAGTAATTCGCCTGCCATCAAATCACGTATGGCGTTAGTAATTAAAATACCAGGTACCAGAGGCATAACGCCAGCAATGGTTATGATATCTTGATTATGTGCCCAACCTATTTTTGTGAAAGCAGAGGCTATCATAATCACCACTGCTGCACTAATAAACTCAGAAAAGAATTTAATCTGTATGTAACGTTGCACATAATTAAAGGTTAAAAAGGCACCTGCGCCAGCAAGGATAGCGAAAATAAAGTCTTGGATGATTCCACCAAACATAAATAGGAAAAAACCACATGCAATCGGTGCTGCCAAGAAATTAGTTATGGATGAATATTGTAAAGAGGCGTGGTGCAAATGTACCAGTTCAGATTTTGCTTCATCTATATTCAGTTCATTATTAGAAATTTTTCGTGAGAGACTATTAGTCAAAGCTATTTTTTCTAAGTCTGTGGTACGTTCGCGAATTCTGATAAGTCGTGTATTAGTACGGTTATTTAGTGAAAAAATGATTGCAGTAGATGTCACAAAGCTATATGTATCATCTAAACCAAAACTTGCAGCTATACGTGTCATCGTGTCTTCAACGCGGTATGTTTCAGCGCCACTTTCAAGTAAAATTCTTCCTGCAATAAGCACGACATCAATGACTTTATCTTCATCAATAATCGTAATTGAATCTGACATAGCTTTGCACCTCCTGAAAATTTTTTAGAACAATTGAAAGTTTACAGTGTACAATTGAAACTTTCAATAGCAATTCATACGCCGTCATCATTTTTTAATATTCCATTATATATTGTAACAAACTCAATTGTATAACTATAACAGTTTATAGAAATGAAAGTTTTAGTTAAAGGTTTTAAAGTTAGAAATTACCGTATGATATTAATACTGTTTGTCATAACAATTTGATGAATGTTAAATATGAAAATATAAAGGTAATTGTAAATGAAGTAATTGACAGTTTGACTCATAATAGTTGTTTAAATTTGAGTTATAGTTCATTTAAAGTAGTAATAAGATTTGATAGGAATAAAGCTATATCAAAAAAAGACAAACACTCTCTGCTGAGTGTTTGTCTTTTTATTGATATAAGTCATGTCGTGAGGTACCAGGGAAGTAGTTTAAGCTGGAACATCTAATGAGTTTTGTTTAACGTAAGTTATATGAACTGAACTTATATAGTCACAATGAAAAATGAATTTATTTTAAAGGTTTTAAAGTTTAACAATAGGATTAAACATCACTTGATTCCGGCCTTCATTTTTAGCCATATGCAACATATCATCTGCAATTTTAAATACTTTACGTTGTGACTTGTAGTCATCGGCAGTTAAATAACCAACACCTATTGAAACAGATAATTTAATAACCTCTTTATTAGGTAGATGGAAAGTTGATTGTTCTACACCACCACGTATACTCTCACTTAATTTAACACATTGGTCTAACGTGTAATCGTATAAAACGATAGAGAATTCCTCGCCACCATTACGATAAATACTAAATTCTTGTGGGACATAGTTTTTGAGCAGTTGTGCAACTTGCCTTAGTACTGCATCACCAGATTGATGTGAAAATTTATCGTTTACATCTTTAAACCCATCGATATCGATGAGTAACAGCCCGATACTTTGGTTGTTTTTTTCAGCGATGCTTGTCGTTTCATTAAGGTGTCTATCGAATTCTTTAACGTTACCTAAACCTGTTAAATAATCAAATTTATCTTCATTTTCATAACGATTTACTAAAGAGAAAAAATACCAAATATCGACAAATGTTATTGACGAAGTAATCATTAATATAAATGATATAGGTATTAGGAACAATACCTCTGTAATTTCGTAATATGGGCTTATGAGTGATAAAATAAAGAAAATAACAAGTGTAATTGCGTTAAGAATTTGTAGTGAAATAATGTCATTTTGTTTTAAAAATGGGCCAACAGCACCAACAATCACAGCGATAACGATGAGTATCATAGCCGCAATGATAGTATAATCACCAATTAGAACATTTACTAACCCTACGATTAATGCTGAAAGCACAGTGTAAAACATGTTCGTATACCTACCTAGGAAGAGTATAGGTATAAAGGTTAAGTAAAGTGTGTATTGGTTAAATAGTGGCACGGGATAAGCAGATAGTAAAAGTGCTACTATGGTCATTAAAACTGTAACATATTCTTTAGAAAACACCATGTTTTTATTCTCTGAATACTGTAAGCGGTGAAATAAATAGATACCTGCTACTGTAACAGAAATATTGTAAATAATAGCTTCAAACATTTAACTTTACACTCCTCTTTGTTTAGCACTTTGTTATTGTAAGTGAAAACTTACAATTTGTCATCTTAATGAAAATAGAAATTTATAACATTCACTTAATATTCGTGTTAAAATAATTTTTTGAGTGAATATACAATGATTCACTCTGAAATTTAAATATTTAAGAAATAATCCTGTGACTTATCAATTATCGCATTTCAAGTTGTATAAGTAAAAGCGTATAGGGTATTATAGAATTATGTAGCACATCAGACTATATAACGCCTGCAATGAATTTTCAAATTTGCATGATTCGTTAATTAGATGATGATTAGCTTACAATTAATTTAAATAATTATTTTCAACTTAGGATTTTGAAATTAAAAATAAAACAGAATTATATTAATGAAGGTGAACTGATGTATACATTATTATTAATCATTTTTTCAATGATTGTCAGTTTGATACTTACACCAATAGTTATAAAGGTTTCACATAAATTAGGGATTGTAGATCAACCGAATTTTAGAAAGGTACATACTAAACCTATATCCGTACTTGGTGGAACTGTAATACTCATATCATTCTTAGTAGGGATATGGCTTGGACATCCTATAGAAACGGAAGTTAAACCTCTGGTTATTGGGTCAGTGTTAATCTACTTGGTTGGACTCATAGATGATATTTATGATTTGAAACCAATCATTAAATTATTAGGTCAAGTAATTGCAGCACTTGTTGTTGTTTATTATGGTGTGACTATTGATTTTATTTCTTTACCTATTGGACCAACGATTCATTTTGGTATTTTAGGTATACCAATTACAGTTATTTGGATTGTGGCAATTACTAATGCAATTAATTTAATTGATGGACTAGACGGCTTAGCATCTGGTGTTTCGATGATTGCATTAATGACGATAGGTTTTATTGCAATCTTACAAGCAAATATATTTATTATGATGATTTGTAGTGTTTTGATTGGGGCGCTTCTAGGATTCTTATTCTTTAATTTCCATCCAGCAAAAATCTTTTTAGGCGATAGTGGTGCTTTGCTTGTCGGTTTTATCGTAGGTTTCTTATCATTGCTCGGGTTTAAAAATATTACCTTTGTATCTTTATTCTTCCCGATTGTAATTTTAGCTGTACCATTTATTGATACACTCTTCGCTATGATTCGTCGTGTGAAAAAAGGTCAGCATATTATGCAAGCTGATAAATCACATCTCCATCATAAATTTTTAGAACTTGGCTATTCACATCGTCAAACTGTACTATTGATATATTCTATAGCAATACTATTTAGTCTTGCTAGTATAATATTATATCTATCTCAACCGTGGGGCGTACTCATGATGTTTATTTTGATTTTAATCACAATTGAACTTATCGTTGAGTTTACAGGATTGATTGATGATGATTATCGACCATTATTAAAATTAATTGAAAATAAAGAACAGCATGACGATTATCACAAATAATATTATAAAATATTGCTCATAGTCATAGAAAGGCGCCTCCATATTATAGGAGGTGTCTTTTTTTATGATTAAAATGTAAGGCAAAATATTAAAGGGAAGTTAATTTAACACCACAAAGCGTTAATTTGTAGGGATATCGAAAGGCAGACGAACTGTTTCCCCCTCAATTAAATTATAATTACCTGAGGTCGTGCGATTTAAAAATGTTAGAAAGGTATCGTAATCGGAAGCTACAACATCAATGCGATAACTTACTTTGTCTGTGTAGTTTTGCTCTCGCAATAAGAAAGGCATGCTTTCTAACTCGTATTCAAATTTACCAGTTAAATCATAACCTATAGTTACAGTAGTAGGTATAGCAGGGCGTAAAGCAACACGTCCGATATCAAATATGACATCTCTCACAGCGCCACTATAGGCACGGATTAAACCACCGCCGCCCAGTTTAATTCCTCCGAAGTAACGTGTAACCACCACACATGCATTATGGATTTCAAGCTTTTTAAGAATTTCTAACATTGGCACGCCGGCTGTACCACTTGGTTCACCGTCATCGTTTGCTTTTTGAATATTCATTTGATCACCAATTGTGTATGCCGAACAGTTATGGGTAGCTTCTTTATGTTTTGCTTTGACAGCCGCAATAAAATCTTTTGCTTCATCTTCTGATTCAACAGGTTTAATATGCGCTATAAAACGCGACTTACTGATTATATTTTCAATCGTATGTTCTTGTTTAATTGTTTTAATTGTGTCATCCATTTATAGTCACCTCGTGTATGTATTATACGTTTAGTTATTTTTCAGTGAATTAGTTATTAACTAATATTATACACTGTATTGAATTATAGATTAAATGTTAAAATGAATTTTCTTTTAAGCAAAAGTAAGGTATTATAGTTGTGAGTATAATTGAGGAGGATTATGATGAAAATCGCTGTCTTGACAGATTCAACGAGTTATCTATCTCAAACATTAATTCAAAAATATAATATAAAAGTAGCGCCATTAAGTGTCACTTTTGATTCTGGGGAAAATTTTGTTGAGAATGCAACAATATCAACGGATGAATTTTATAAACGTATGAAAACATCGGATACCATTCCAACAACTAGCCAACCTGCGATTGGAGATTTTTTGGAGAATTTTGAACAACTTCGTGAAGAAGGCTATACAGATGTTATTTGTGTATTCTTATCTGGAGGTATTAGTGGTTGTTATCAAACAGCTACTCAAGCTGGAGAAATGGTAGAAGACATCAATGTTCACACATTTGATTCACAACTAGCTGCAATGGTTGAAGGTGCATATGTACTTAAGGCCATTGAAATGATTGAACAAGACTATGAACCACAAGCAATCCTTGATGAGCTATATGCGATGCGAGAAGATACTGGTGCGGTATTAATGGTAGATGACTTAAAAAATCTACAAAAAAGTGGACGAATCACAGGTGCACAAGCATGGATTGGTACAATGCTTAAAATGAAGCCAGTATTGAAATTTGAAGATGGTAAAATAGTACCTGACGAAAAAGTAAGAACAAAAAAACGCGCATTGCGTAAAATGATTGATAAAGTTATTGCGGAAGTAAAAGATTTTGAAGAAGTAACATTATTTGTTATTGAGGGTGACATTGCGGAGGACTCAGATTGGATTCAACATGAGTTAGAAGAAAAATATGCGCAATATCCACTCTATCGCTCAAGTTTTGGACCTGTAATCGCAGCTCATCTTGGCTCAGGTGGAATTGGATTGGGTTATGTAGGGCGTACGATTCGTACAAATTAATATTTTTAAACTAAAGACATGTTTGGCTTTGTTGCCACATGTCTTTATTTGGAGGTAAAGAGCGATAAAATACTATGGTAGATTAATTTTAGATAAATCACTTTTAACAAATGAAACGATAAGTCATATATCAAAAGGTGTAATTTTAAAAAAGAATAAGTGGTATTGTATACAATGTCACACAAATCAACCAAGCCATTACTATAAATACTATTCAGAAGTTTTAAATAAGTATATTGTTTATTGTAGAAATTGCATTAATTTGGGAAGAATGGACAATATTCATTCTGTTTTCATCACAGCATCACAAAATTACGTTTCGCCGGGCACCTTTCAATTGCAATTTGACCTTTCGGAACAACAAAGTTATGCATCAAATGAAATTTTAGCAGCTATAAAAGCGTTTCGCTCAAAGATATTATATGCCGTGACAGGTGCGGGAAAGACAGAGATGATATTTGAAGCTATCCAATACGCACGTAGCCAAGGGTATAATGTTGCTATTGTTTCTCCTAGAGTGGATGTAGTTATAGAAGTGAGCATGAGGATCGCAGAAGCCTTTCAGCAAGAAGCTATTGATGTCTTATACCAAGGACATGGACAAAAATACAATGGGCATTTCATCGTAGCAACAATACATCAGTTGTATCGCTTCAAAAGGCATTTTAATTTAATTATTGTTGATGAAGTAGATGCTTTTCCTTTAGACATAGACCCTTCTTTATTTGAAGCGGTTAAACACGCTTCAAATAAACATTGTTCCCACATTTATATGACTGCTACGCCATCAAAGAAATTACGCCAACGTTTGAATGATATCGATGTGATTGTCTTACCTGCACGTTTTCATAGACACTCACTTCCGATACCTCATTTTAAATACTTCAACTTAAAACCCCACAAAATACAAAGAAAACTATTAAATATTTTAAAAAAGCAAATTAGTAACCAACGCTTTACACTCGTGTTTTTTAATAATATTCAATTAATGAAAGAAGCTTATAACCAATACAAAACACGCTTCACAACAATAACTTATGTTCACAGCGATGATGTTTATCGCTTTGAAAAAGTAAAGGACTTAAGAAATGGAAAGTATCAAATTGTTTTTACAACAACCATCTTAGAACGTGGTTTTACAATGGCTAATTTAGACGTGATAGTCTGTAATAGTCATAACTTTTCAACCAATGCATTAATTCAAATAGCAGGAAGAGTTGGACGCAAGAGAGAGGATCCGAGTGGGCTTGTTTTGTTTTTACATGAAGGCATCACATTTAAAATGTTACAGGCACGTAAAAACATTAAACGTATGAATCAATTGGCTCGTGAAAAAGGGTGGATAGATGACTAAATGTATACAGTGCCAAGCAACATATATTGAACCATTGAATGCTAAGACATTTTATAAAAAAGCGTCAAAATTCTGTAATCGCTGTTTAGAACAATGGCAAAAGGCAAAGCTCTCACCAGAAAATCGGTGCCCACGATGTTTGAAACTGTTAGCAATAACTGAAACAGAATGCTTAGACTGTAAGTTTTTGATGACGAAATTCAAACTAATGCATCAACTTTATTGTAATTACCAATACCAAGGTATTGTAAAACAGCTATTACATCAATATAAATTTATGAAAGATGTGGCGCTTGCTGAAGTGTTAGCAGCACAAATGCAACTGCCTAAAAACCAATACGATTATATCGTACCTATACCCTCATCGAGAGAAAAAGATCAAGCACGAACATTTAACCCTGTGACGTGTGTCTTAGACCAGATGAATATATCATATAAATCTTTATTGATAGCAAAAGTGAGACCGAAACAAGCACCATTAGGTAAATTACACCGTTTTGAGCTAACGAACCCGTTTGAAATTGTGCAAAATATAGACTTGGAAAACAAAAATATATTACTTGTAGATGATATATATACTACAGGATTAACGGTTCACAATGCGTTAGCAATACTACTTATTAGAAAAATCAGAAAATTCGATGTGTTTACGTTTGCACGATAACATAAAAGTGGTATTATAAAAGTAAGCAATATTACCAATATAGAGGTTTTAAAGGAGTCGATTATTATGATCAGATTTGAAATTCACGGGGATAACCTCACTATTACTGATGCGATTCGCAACTATATTGAGGAGAAAATTGGTAAACTTGAACGTTATTTTAACGATGTGCCAAATGCAACTGCACACGTTAAAGTAAAAACGTACCAAAACTCAGCTACTAAAATAGAAGTAACTATTCCATTGAAAAATGTTACATTACGAGCTGAAGAACGTAACGATGATCTGTATGCAGGCATTGATCTAATCAATAGCAAACTTGAAAGACAAGTTAGAAAATACAAAACACGTGTAAATCGTAGAAATAGAAATCGTGGTGAGCAAGAAGCATTTGCATCACTACCAGAAGAAAATGAAGCAGTAGAAATTCAAAATGACGATGCTGAAAATGAAATCGAAATCATTCGTGCTAAAAATTTCAGTTTGAAACCAATGGATTCAGAAGAAGCAGTATTGCAAATGGATTTATTAGGACATGATTTCTTCATCTTTACAGATCGAGAAACAGATGGAACAAGCATTGTTTATAAAAGAAAAGATGGCAAATATGGGCTAATTGAAACAACTGAATAACATTTTTATTTAGTCTCATATTAATTAACAGTAGCGTTCATGATTATGTTAAATCGTGGACGCTCATTTTTTGCTATGTTACTATAAAATAATTTGAAAGTTATACATGTATTTGTGTATATTTTTAGTGAACAAGGTTTCAAAGACGAATTAAAAATAACTAAAGTTTATGTTTGATGTCAGCATTAATAAATATATTGAAGTCAATAAGTGTAAATTTAAGCTTATTAATGATAATATAAGTTGTTGTAAGCTAAGAGTTATTAAGCTAAAGGAGCGAACAAAATGGGTTTTTTATCAAAAATTGCAGATGGCAATAAAAAAGAAATAAAACGCCTTGGTAAATTAGCCGACAAAGTCCTTGCATTAGAAGAGGATATGTCGATATTAACTGATGAAGAAATTAAAGGAAAAACAAAAGCATTTCAAGAACAATTACAAGCTGAAGAAGATATAAAAAAACAAAATAAAATATTAGATGATATTTTACCAGAAGCTTTTGCAATCGTACGAGAAGGTGCAAAACGTGTATTTAATATGAGTCCATACAAAGTACAAGTTATGGGTGGTATCGCAATTCATGGTGGCGATATTTCAGAAATGAGAACTGGTGAAGGTAAAACATTAACAGCAACGATGCCAGTTTATCTAAATGCTTTAACTGGTCGCGGTGTGCACGTTATTACGGTCAATGAATACTTATCTAGTGTTCAAAGTCAGGAAATGGCTGAGTTATATGAGTTTCTTGGTCTATCTGTTGGTTTGAATTTAAATAGTAAAACAACAAATGAAAAGAGAGAAGCCTATGCATGTGATATTACGTATAGTACAAATAATGAGCTAGGTTTTGACTACTTGCGTGATAACATGGTGAACTACGCAGAAGAGCGAGTTATGAGACCATTAAACTTTGCAATTATTGATGAGGTTGACTCTATTTTAATAGATGAAGCACGTACACCATTAATCATTTCGGGTGAAGCAGAGAAATCTACTTCCCTTTACACACAAGCAAATGTTTTCGCCAAAATGCTAAAAAATGAAGATGACTATAATTTCGATGAGAAAACAAAAGCAGTTCAATTAACAGAACAAGGTATTGATAAAGCAGAACGTATGTTTAAAATCGATAACCTATATGATGTGAAAAACGTTGATATTATTAGCCACATTAATACGGCGTTACGCGCTCATGTAACATTACAACGAGATGTAGACTACATGGTCAATGACGGTGAAGTGCTTATCGTCGATCAATTTACAGGTCGTACAATGCCGGGGCGTCGATTCTCTGAAGGGCTACACCAAGCGATTGAAGCCAAAGAAGGCGTTAAAATTCAAAATGAATCTAAGACAATGGCATCTATTACATTTCAAAACTATTTCAGAATGTATAATAAATTATCAGGTATGACGGGTACAGCAAAAACGGAAGAAGAAGAGTTTAGAAATATATACAACATGACTGTAACTCAAATTCCTACGAATAAACCGATACAACGTATAGATAAACCTGATTTAATATACATTAGCCAAAAAGGTAAATTCGATGCAGTAGTTGCAGATGTCATTGAAAAGCATAAGCAAGGTCAGCCGGTGCTTTTAGGTACTGTTGCAGTGGAAACCAGTGAATATATTTCTAACTTGTTGAAGAAAAATGGCGTACGTCATGACGTATTAAATGCTAAAAACCACGAACGTGAGGCAGATATTGTTGCCAATGCCGGTCAACGTGGCGCTGTTACGATTGCTACGAATATGGCGGGTCGTGGTACAGATATTAAACTGGGCGAAGGCGTTGAAGAAATAGGCGGACTCGCAGTTATTGGTACGGAAAGACACGAATCTCGTCGTATCGATGACCAATTACGTGGTCGTTCTGGTCGTCAAGGTGACAAGGGTGATAGCCGCTTCTACTTATCGCTTCAAGATGAATTGATGGTACGTTTCGGTTCAGAGCGTTTGCAAAATATGATGAATCGTTTAGGTATGGATGACTCTACACCAATTGAGTCTAAAATGGTTTCACGTGCAGTAGAATCTGCACAAAAACGTGTTGAGGGTAATAACTTCGATGCGCGTAAACGTGTTCTTGAATATGATGATGTATTACGTAAGCAACGTGAAATTATTTATAATGAACGTAATAATATTATTGATAGTGATACAAGTGGTGATTTAGTCGATCAAATGCTTCATTCAACATTAGAAAGAAGTGTTCACTATCACGTAAATGAAGAAGTAGACGAACCTGATTATGAACCATTCATTAATTATGTCGACGATGTATTTTTAAATGAAGGCGACTTAACAGTTGAAGACATTAAAGGGAAAGATAAAGAAGACATTGTTGAAATCGTCTGGAATAAGGTTGAAGTAGCGCTGAAAGACCAAAAAGAAAAGATTGGTACGCAATTTGACGAATTTGAACGTATGATACTACTTCGCTCTATTGATACACATTGGACTGACCATATCGATACAATGGATCAACTTAGACAAGGTATACATTTACGCTCTTATGGTCAACAAAATCCGTTACGTGATTATCAAAATGAAGGTCATCAATTATTTGATGCAATGATGGAAAATATTGAAGAAGACGTAAGTAAATATATTCTTAAATCCGTTGTTTCAGTCGAAGATGATGTAGAAAGAGATAAAGCTACTGACTTTGGTAAAGCTGAGCACGTTTCTGCAGAAGATGGTAAAGAAAAAGTTAAATCATCACCATATGTTAAAGATGAACATATTGGTAGAAATGACCCTTGCCCTTGTGGTAGCGGTAAGAAATATAAAAACTGTCACGGTGCGTAACACATGTGACTATAAATAAAACCGGGAGCATTGATAGTCGTATCATTAACTTCCGGTTTTATTTTTGTATTACAACATTACAGGTCGCATGGAGGAGATTAAGTGTAAAGTTGAAATGTTAACCCTGACTTCTGTAGAATAGTGATATTGGATAAAATAAATTAAGATGAATAAGTATGTTGTGTAAGTACTTCATTTGATAATAGGAGAGATGCAAAATGGAATTATCAGAAATTAAACGAAATATTGATGCTTATAGAGAAAGATTAGAACAACTTAGGGGGTCTCTTTGACTTAGAAGAAAAGGAGACTAATATTAAAGAATTTGAAGAGATGATGACAGATCCTACTTTTTGGGATGACCAAGATAAAGCACAAGAGGTCATTGATAAGAACAATGCTTTGAAATCAATTGTGAATGCATACAGATCACTTGAAGCAACTCTAGAAGATATGGATACGACTAGAGCATTATTATTAGAAGAAAACGATCACACAATGAAGCAAGAATTGGAGCAAGAAGTTCATACGTTTGAAAGTCAGTTGGACAACTTCGAATTACAATTATTGTTAGATGGTCCATATGATGTGAACGATGCCATTATGGAGTTACATCCAGGTGCAGGTGGTACTGAATCGCAAGATTGGACTAACATGTTATTGAGAATGTACCAACGTTACTGTGAGCAAAAAGGCTTTAAGGTAGAAATTGCTGACTACTTACCAGGAGACGAAGCTGGAGTTAAAAGTGTAACGATAATCGTAAAAGGTCATAATGCTTACGGTTATTTGAAAGCTGAAAAGGGAGTACACCGTCTTGTTCGAATTTCTCCATTTGATTCTTCAGGACGCAGACATACATCATTTGCATCATGTGACGTAATCCCACAATTTAATAATACCGATATAGAAATTGAGGTTAATCAAGACGATATTACAATTGATACTTTTAGAGCATCAGGTGCAGGCGGGCAACACATTAATAAAACAGAATCAGCCATTCGAATCACTCACCATCCAACTGGTATTGTTGTAAATAACCAAAATGAACGTTCTCAAATTAAAAACAGAGAAGCTGCTATGAAGACTTTGAAATCTAAGTTATATCAATTAAAAATTGAAGAACAAGAACAGGAAATGGCAGAAATTCGAGGAGAACAAAAAGACATAGGATGGGGTAGTCAAATCAGATCTTATGTATTCCACCCGTATGCTATGGTTAAAGATCATCGTACTAACGCTGAAACGGGTAAAGTTGATGCGGTAATGGATGGAGATATTAATTCATTTATAGAAGCATATTTACGCAGTCAAATGGACCATAGTGAAAAATAAGCATGAATGACATTAAAATGTACGTTATAAATTAGCAAGTTGAAGTTTGATGTATGTATGGGATGAGCTAGTAATCAATATTAAAATGTTGATTACTAGCGCATCCCTTTATTTTTGAAATTTTATATTGAATGTAAATAACTGTTATATGAATTTTAACGAATAAAGAGGTAGTCTATACTTTGAAATTATTATAAATATATTGTTGTATATTTATAATAATTTCAAAACATTAATCATTGGATGTAAAATACATTTTTTAATGTTACATACTCCGATGCTTACAGAATAATAATCTTTATTTAAATTTAGTCGTATCAAGGGATTAGACGTATTTTAAAGGATATAAAATAGTTCGTTAAAATAGAAAGTTGACTGTTGTATTACAGTATAATAACAAAGACAAATGTCTATGGGTTATGTGCTATATTATTCTTGATTAAAATTAAGACAGCAAAGGATGAAAGATGTAATGAAGAAAGGCTTAACATTTTCTATAACAACGGCAGCAATGTTTTTTGGTATAAATGGTATCGCATCAGCAGACCAAATCCATACAGTGAAGGAAAATGCTAAATTAACAGATATAGCTCAAGCATTTGCAACATCAACTACTGAAATTCAAAATTTAAATCAAATAGGTAATAGAGCGTATGTTCAAGCAGGAGAAAAATTAGTGCTTCCAGACAATGATATTGTAGAAGTAAAAGTTGGAGATTCAATTCAAAGTATCGCAACTGCACATCAATTGACGGTTGAACAACTTATTCAATTGAACCCAAATTTAGGAGACGTGATATATCCTGGTCAACTTATCGCAGTTTCTGAGAAAGGTTCAGCACATTTAAATAATCAAATACAACAAATGTTTAACGAGCAAATCGAAGGGCAAAGTAATACCTCAGACGGTAATTACAATGAGGCAATTAATGAACAATCAACACCAAATCGTGCTACAACATCAACATCAACACATATGACGTCTATTGCACCACAAACGTGGTCAAACGTTAACACACAAGATGTAGGTCAAAACAATCAACAAATGCATGTTGATAGTAATGTGGGATCTAACGAACACTATAGCCCAGTACAACAAGCTTCAAATGGCAATAACTATTACACATGGGGACAGTGTACATATTACGCTTTCGATAGACGCCAACAATTAGGAAAATCTGTTGGTAATTTATGGGGAAATGCGAATAATTGGGCTTCAGCAGCTCGTCAAAATGGCTATCAAGTAAATCACACGCCAGAAGTTGGAGCTATTTTCCAAAGTAATGCTGGTAACTATGGGCATGTAGGTGTAGTGGAACGTAAAAATTTAGATGGGTCTATTCTTGTGTCAGAAATGAACTGGCAAGGCGTAGGACAAAAATCTTATAGAACAGTTCACAATACAGGACAATATAACTATATTCACTAATTAATACTAGAGCTTTCAGTTTGAAGTTAGAACAAATATGCTGATATCTTGTTTTATAAGATAATGAGTGAAATCGTAAACTAACTATGTAAATTTGATGAAATGAATGTAGAAGAAATGACTAATTAAGTTGAAAGCTGTGTTCATGGGAGTGGGACAACGAAATCATTGTAGCGTCATATGATTTCGCTGTTCCACTCCCTCGTTATATTAATTAAAGAAGTATGTTTATAATACAAATAAATAATTATTTTTAAGGATATTGGTAAGACATTTTATTTGTTGAGTGATATTATAAAAACAAGTATAATGATTCATTAAATAAACTAGGAGGCGATGTCATGGGAGTACATCAATATTTTAAACGCTTATCTGATTTAGAAAAATTAATTAGATTGCCAGGTAAATTTAAGTATTTCGAGCATAACGTCGCTGCCCACTCATTCAAGGTGACTAAAATAGCTCAATATTTAGGCACTGTTGAAGAGTATCATGGGAATGAAGTGGATTGGAAAAGCTTATATGAAAAGGCATTAAACCATGATTTCGCGGAAATATTCACAGGAGATATTAAAACGCCTGTAAAGTATGCTAGCGGAGAACTAAAGAAATTATTCTCACAAGTTGAAGAGGAAATGGTAGATCATTTTATAAATGAAGAGATTCCAGAACCATATCAAGCTATCTATAGAGAAAGACTACAAGAAGGTAAGGACGATTCGTTAGAAGGTCAATTACTTTCGGTAGCTGATAAAATAGATTTATTATATGAAACATTTGGAGAAATTCAAAAACGTAATCCAGAACAACTATTCTTTGAAATATATGAAATGTCATTAGAGACAATAATGCAATTTGATCACCTTAGCTCGGTTCAAGATTTTATAGAAAATATCATTCCTGAAATGTTGACGGAAAAGTTCATTCCAAAATCTGAATTACGAGAAACAACCATGGCTATTTTAAATAATAGGAACGGGTGAATGGAATGATTTGGTATGCGCTTGCGGCCTTTTTTCCTTGTATATTTGTTGTGTTGTTTAGTGTATTAACGAGAAATAAATGGGTAGGAACAATCCTGACATTAGTTATTATAGGCGCATCTGTACAAAAAGGATTCTTCCATAGTGAATGGATTATTTTTATAGATGTAGTGTCTATGTTGGCAGGATATCTCATTATTGATCAATTAGAATTGCACAAAAAAGAAGACGATTGAAAAGTAAGTATTGAGCAACCTAATTGCTATAATTTAATAAGCGCTTTATAATTATATGGCTTGAGATAATTAAGAATATGATTATAATGCAAATTTATGCAAACATGGTAGAGTGACTATGTTTGTTTTTATTTATATAGAACAAGATTAATTAAAACGAACAAATGTTTGCTTTTGTGTTTGTTAATCTGTTAAAATATGTAACGAGTATAAGCACCTTCGGAAAAATATTACGCCAAAAAACAATGTATATAGCCTAATATAAAGATTTTAAATAGGTTTTAAGCGTTAGAAATGATATAGGAGGTAGGGTTATAATATGGAACATTATCCGTTTAAATTGCATTCTGATTTTGAGCCTCAAGGAGATCAACCAGAAGCCATTAAAAAAATTGTAAATGGTGTCAATGAAGGAAAAAGACATCAAACGTTACTTGGGGCTACAGGGACAGGTAAAACTTTTACGATGAGTAACGTCATTAAACAAGTGGGTAAACCTACGTTAATTATCGCACATAATAAAACACTAGCAGGACAGTTATATAGCGAATTTAAAGAGTTTTTCCCTGAAAACAGAGTGGAATATTTTGTCAGTTATTATGATTATTATCAACCAGAAGCTTATGTGCCATCGACTGATACTTTTATAGAAAAAGATGCCTCCATTAATGATGAAATAGATCAATTACGACATTCAGCAACTAGTGCATTATTTGAAAGAGATGATGTTATTATCATAGCTAGTGTCAGCTGTATATATGGCTTGGGTAATCCAGAAGAGTATCGTGATTTAGTCGTAAGTGTGCGAGTTGGCATGGAAATGGACAGAAGCGAATTACTGAAAAAATTGGTTGACGTGCAATATACAAGAAATGATATTGATTTTAGACGTGGTACGTTCCGCGTTAGAGGTGATGTAGTAGAAATCTTCCCAGCTTCAAGAGAAGAAATGTGTATAAGAGTAGAATTCTTTGGTGATGAAATAGATCGTATTCGTGAGGTAAACTATTTAACAGGCGAAGTATTAAGGGAACGAGACCATTTTGCGATATTCCCAGCCTCACACTTCGTAACACGAGAAGAAAAAATGAAATTAGCCATCCAAAGAATTGAAAATGAATTAGAAGCACGTTTGACTGAACTACGTTCAGAAAATAAATTGCTAGAAGCACAACGTTTAGAACAACGTACGAATTATGACTTAGAGATGATGCGAGAAATGGGCTTTTGTTCAGGTATAGAAAACTATTCCGTTCATCTAACTTTACGACCAACAGGTTCAACACCTTATACGCTTCTAGATTACTTTGGTGATGATTGGTTAGTAATGATTGACGAGTCACATGTTACATTACCGCAAATTAGAGGGATGTATAATGGTGACCGCGCTCGTAAACAAGTACTGGTAGACCATGGTTTTCGCTTGCCCAGTGCTTTAGATAATAGACCACTAAAATTTGAAGAATTTGAAGAGAAGACTAAGCAATTAGTTTATGTATCAGCTACACCAGGTCCATTTGAATTAGAACATACAGATGAAATGGTACAGCAAATTATCCGACCAACAGGTTTATTGGATCCTAAGATTGAAGTTCGACCAACAGAAAATCAAATCGATGATTTAATTGGAGAAATTCAAGATCGTATTGATCGAAATGAACGCGTGCTAGTAACTACTTTAACTAAAAAAATGAGTGAGGATTTAACAACTTATTTGAAAGAAGCGGGAGTAAAAGTTAATTATTTACACTCAGAAATTAAAACACTAGAACGAATTGAAATTATTCGCGACTTGAGAATGGGCACATATGATGTCATAGTCGGAATTAATTTATTAAGAGAGGGTATTGATATACCAGAAGTATCTCTCGTAGTGATATTAGATGCAGATAAAGAAGGATTCTTGCGTTCACAAAGATCACTTGTTCAAACAATTGGACGTGCTGCACGTAATAGTCGTGGTGAAGTTATTATGTATGGGGATAAAATTACTGACTCTATGCGTTATGCGTTAGACGAAACAGAAAGACGTCGTACAATCCAAGAAGCATATAACGAAAAACATAACATTACACCTATGACTATTAATAAGAAAATACATGATGTGATTAGTGCTACTGTTGATAACGATGAAACTAATGACCAGCAACAAACGGAAGTTCCTAAGAAGATGACGAAAAAAGAGCGCGAAAAGACAATTGCAAATATAGAAAAAGAAATGAAGAAAGCGGCGAAAGATTTAGATTTCGAAAAAGCTACAGAGCTTAGGGATATGTTATTTGAATTAAAAGCAGAAGGGTGACACAAATGAAGCAACCATCCATTGTAGTAAAAGGGGCACGTGCCCATAATTTAAAAGATGTTGATATAGAAATACCTAAAGACAAACTTATAGTTATGACCGGACTTTCAGGTTCAGGTAAATCATCTTTAGCATTTGATACAATATATGCTGAAGGACAACGTAGATATGTAGAATCATTAAGTGCCTATGCGAGACAGTTTTTAGGACAAATGGATAAGCCAGATGTAGACACGATAGAAGGCTTATCTCCAGCTATTTCAATAGATCAAAAAACAACGAGCAAAAATCCAAGATCTACTGTTGCGACCGTAACTGAAATTTATGATTATATTAGATTACTCTATGCACGTATAGGGAAACCATTTTGCCCTAATCATGGTATTGAAATAGAATCACAAACAGTACAACAAATGGTCGATCAAGTCATGAAATTAGAACAACGTACTAAGATTCAAATTCTTGCACCAGTGATTACACATAGAAAAGGCGCCCAAGAGAAGTTAATTGATGATATTAGTAAAAAAGGTTATGTGCGTGTAAGAGTAGATGGTGAAATAACTGATGTAAATGAAGTACCTGCATTAGATAAAAATAAAAACCATACTATCGAAGTAGTCATCGACCGTTTGGTTGTTAAAGAGGGTATTGAATCACGTTTGGCAGACTCTATCGAAACAGCATTGCAACTTTCTGAAGGTAGCCTCATTGTGGATATCATTGACGGTGAAGAATTGAAATTCTCAGAAAATCATGCTTGTCCAATTTGTGGTTTTTCAATTGGAGAATTGGAACCACGTATGTTTAGTTTTAACAGTCCATTTGGTGCTTGTCCAACCTGTGATGGCTTAGGTCAAAAACTGACTGTGGATTTAGATTTAGTAGTTCCTGACGCTAATAAAACATTAAATGAAGGCGCTATTGTTGCTTGGGAATCATCTAGTTCTGATTATTATCCAACATTGTTAAATCGCGTTTGTGAAGTGTTTAAAATAAATATGGATAAGCCTTTTAACAAGCTTACAGATCGGCAAAAAGATATTATTTTATATGGTTCAAAAGGCAAAGAAATTGAATTTACCTTCACACAACGTAATGGCCAAACACGCAAACGTACAATGGAGTTCGAAGGTGTAATCAATAACATCAATAGAAGATATCATGATTCTCCATCTGAATTAGTAAGAGAAATGATGAGTAAATACATGACTGAATTGCCATGTGAAACTTGTCACGGTAAACGATTAAGTCGTGAAGCATTATCTGTTTATATTGCAGGGAAAAATATTGGTGATGTCGTTGAACAATCTATCAAAGAAGCATTGCATAGTTATGAACATATAGAGCTGTCTGAACAAGATAGAAAAATTGCTAACCAAATCTTAAAAGAAATCAATTCAAGATTAGAATTCTTATATAACGTTGGACTAGAATATTTAACATTGAATCGCGCCTCTGGCTCATTATCTGGAGGTGAGGCACAACGTATTCGCCTTGCGACTCAGATTGGTTCAAGACTTTCAGGCGTACTTTATGTTTTAGATGAACCTTCTATCGGGTTACACCAACGAGATAATGACCGGTTAATTAATACGCTAAAAGAAATGCGTGATTTAGGTAATACCTTAATCGTTGTTGAACATGATGATGATACAATGCGCGCAGCAGACTTCTTAGTTGATGTTGGTCCAGGCGCTGGTGAACATGGTGGAGAAATCGTTGCGAGTGGGACACCGAAACAGGTAATGAATAATAAGCAATCATTAACGGGCCAATATTTAAGCGGACAAAAACGTATTGAAGTACCAGAAGCACGTAGGCAGATTACAGATCGCAAAATTAGCGTGAAAGGGGCTAGAAGTAACAACTTGAAAGATATAGATGTTGATTTTCCGCTATCAACAATGACAGTTGTCACAGGCGTTTCTGGTTCTGGTAAAAGTACATTAGTGAATGAGGTACTTTACAAATCATTAGCAAAACATATTAATAAATCTAAAATAAAACCTGGTGATTACGATGAAATTCAAGGTATAGATCAATTAGATCGTATTATTGATATTGATCAATCTCCGATTGGTCGAACACCAAGGTCTAATCCAGCTACGTATACAGGGGTTTTTGATAATATACGAGATATATTTGCACAGACCAATGAAGCGAAAGTTAGAGGTTATACGAAAGGTCGTTTTAGTTTCAACGTTAAAGGCGGGCGTTGTGAAGCGTGTAAAGGCGACGGTATCATCAAAATAGAGATGCATTTCTTACCTGATGTATATGTACCTTGTGAAGTTTGTGGTGGCTCTAGATATAACCGAGAAACACTAGAAGTGACATACAAAGGGAAAAATATTGCTGATATTTTAGCGATGACGGCAGAAGAAGCTACGTCGTTCTTTGAAAACGTACCTAAAATTCATCGTAAATTGAAAACGCTAGTAGATGTTGGTTTAGGTTATGTAACTTTAGGTCAGCCTGCTACTACTTTATCCGGCGGCGAAGCGCAACGTGTGAAGCTTGCTTCAGAATTGCATAAACGATCTACAGGTCGATCAATTTATATCTTGGATGAGCCTACTACTGGTTTACATGTTGACGATATTAGTCGTTTATTAAAAGTGTTAAATACACTTGTAGAAAATGGTGACACTGTAGTTATTATTGAACATAATCTAGATGTGATTAAAATGGCTGACCATATCATTGATTTAGGACCTGAAGGTGGCGATGGTGGTGGTACACTCGTTGCTACTGGTACGCCTGAAGCAATTACAGAAGTTGACGAAAGTTATACAGGTCGATATTTAAAGCCAGTATTAGCTCGTGATACAGTTAAATAAAAATCACGATTCGCTATAGACCAATGAACTTTATTAAACAATATAAAAATAGACTCCTTATAAATAACGCGAAATAGTGTTACTTATAAGGAGTCTTTCTTTTTGTTTTACTGTAAAAACTATACAATTGTTAGGTGACTGAACTATAAATGGAAGATATCGTTTATAATTAATTAGACAGTGATGTGATTAAAGCGATTTATTATTAATCTTCTACACTTTTTAATATGGATTATCAATTCTTTTTGATATGATAATAACTATACTATAAAAGTCGGAGAAATATTGATAGAGGTGAACCAATGTTAACTACAAAAAGTTTAGTAGAACGCTTCGAACTTGAGATGATTGCAGGCGAAGCAGGGTTAAATAAGCAAATTAAAAACACTGATATTTCAAGACCTGGATTGGAAATGGCGGGGTATTTTTCTCACTATGCTTCAGACCGAATCCAATTATTAGGTACTACGGAATTATCTTTTTATAATTTATTGCCAGATGAAGAACGTAAAGGACGCATGAGAAAATTATGCCGACCTGAAACACCGGCAATTATTGTGACGAGAGACTTAGAACCACCAGAAGAATTGATTGAAGCCGCTAAAGAACATGAAACACCTTTAATCACTTCTACAATTGCTACTACACAATTAATGAGTCGATTGACTACGTTTTTAGAACATGAACTAGCTAGAACAACGTCACTCCACGGTGTACTTGTGGATGTGTATGGTGTAGGTGTATTAATAACTGGTGATTCTGGTATTGGGAAAAGTGAAACAGCCTTAGAATTAATTAAAAGAGGTCATAGACTTGTAGCCGACGATAACGTTGAAATTAGAGAAATAAGTAAAGATGAATTAATTGGTAGAGCACCCAAATTAATAGAACATCTACTAGAAATTAGAGGTCTGGGCATTATCAATGTTATGACTTTATTCGGGGCTGGGTCGATTTTGACAGAAAAACGATTACGCTTGAATATTCATTTAGAAAACTGGCACAAAGAAAAATTATACGATCGTGTTGGATTAAATGAAGAAACATTACGCATTCTAGATACAGAAATCACGAAGAAAACGATACCCGTTAGACCTGGTCGTAACGTAGCAGTAATCATTGAAGTAGCAGCAATGAATTACAGACTAAACATTATGGGGATTAATACAGCTGAAGAATTTAATGATCGTTTAAACGCAGAAATTTTACGTAACGGTAATAATGGTGAGGAGAAATAAGCAATGTTAACATTAAACTATATCGATCCTATTGCATTTGAATTAGGACCGATTTCAGTCCGATGGTACGGAATTATCATTGCGGCTGGTATACTATTAGGCTATTTTATAGCACAGGCTAGCGTGAAAAGGATTGGCTATGACCAAGATACACTAGTTGATATTATTTTTTGGAGTGCCATATTTGGCTTCATTGTGGCAAGAATCTATTTTGTTATTTTTCAATGGCCTTATTACATACAAAATCCAATTGAGATACCAATGATATGGCATGGTGGTATTGCGATACACGGCGGTTTAATTGGAGGGTTTGTTACCGGTATTATTATTTGTAAGCAAAAGAATATTAATCCCTTTCAAATCGGTGATGTAATTGCACCTAGTATGATTCTTGGCCAAGGTATTGGAAGATGGGGAAATTTCATGAATCATGAAGCGCATGGTGGACCAGTTTCAAGGTCTGTGCTTGAAAATTTACATATACCTGATTTTATTATTGATAATATGTACATTGATGGTAAATATTATCAACCAACGTTTTTATACGAATCCATATGGGATATTTTAGGTTTTGTGATATTAATTTTATTAAGAAAACATCTGCGTGTTGGTGATACGTTCTGCCTTTATTTAATATGGTATTCTATCGGTAGATTTTTCGTGGAAGGCATGCGTACAGACAGCCTAATGTTAACAAGTGATATTCGTGTAGCTCAGTTAATGTCTATTATCTTAATTCTAGTTGGTATTATCATAATGATTATTAGAAGAGTGAAATATCGTTCGCCACGTTATAAAGATGTTGGTCCGTTATCATGGCCAAACCCAAAAGTGAAGTGATAAAATAACATGCGGAATTTAAAAAGACAGAAGTCACATGGCAAAAATCCACTGTGGCATATGTACCGTTACGTGAGGATTGTTAAAATTTTCAAGCAGACGGTGATTATTGAAATTTGTCGCTATATACCTATAGTGAAGTTAAAGCATTGGATATATCGTAAATTTTTGAAAATGAACATCGGTGCAGAAACGGCATTTGCGTTTAAAGTCGTTCCGGATTTACTTTATCCAGAATATATTACGATAGGTAAAAATTGTGTCATTGGATATAATACAACTATTTTGACGCACGAATTTCTAGTGGATGAGTTTAAAACAGGACCTGTCTATATCGGTGACAATACTTTAATAGGTGCAAACGTAACTATTTTGCCTGGTGTTACTATAGGAAAGAATGTCAAAGTTGGTGCGGGTGCCGTTGTTTCTAAAGATATACCAGACAACACATTGGCTTATGGGAATCCCATACAAATTAAAAGTTAAAAACATAGGAGGTGAGCATGGATGGCGCATAACGACAATGTAATACCAATGAAGTTTGATAGTCAGTTTTATAAAAAATTAGGTGAACAAAAATTTCACCAACAAGAATATAAAAAGGCTGCAGAACATTTTAAAAAAGTGCTTGAAATGTCACCTCAAGATTTTGATATAAAAGTAAAATATTCGGAATGTCTAGTAAATATAGGGCTAGGTAATAAGGCAGAACATCTTTTTTATGAAAGTATAGCACAAGATGAATTTGTGGAAGAGAGTTATTTTCAGCTTAGCCAACTTAATATTACGATGAATGAAGCTAATAAAGCATTCTTATTTGGAATCAATTATATTACAATGTCTAACGATGAAGATTATAGAGATGAACTTGAAGAGATGTTTGAAGTATCCTATCATTCTGCTGAAAAAATTGAAACAGAAAGTCAACTATTCGCCATACAGCTCATTTTTCAATATTTATTTTCCCAAGGTCGTTTACCAGAAGCAAGGAATTTTATTTTAAATCAAAATGATGACATACAAGCACATCGTGTCGTACGTAATTTGTTAGCAATGTGTTACTTATATTTAAATGAATATGATACGGCGAAAGAGATGTTTGAACGTTTACTGAGTGAAGATAATAGTGATGTACATGCCTTATGTCATTATACGTTATTACTCTATAATACGAATGATAAAGAGAAATATCAGCGCTACTTAAATATTTTAGGAAAAGTTATGCCTATGAATGATGACGAATCATTCAAATTAGGGATAGTCCTATGTTATTTAAGGCAATATGAAGCATCGCAAAAGATATTACATCCCCTTTATAGAAAAGGGAAATTCCTATCTATACAAATGTATAATGCGCTCAGCTACAATAATTACTATTTAGGCAATTTGGAAGATAGTAAATATTTTTGGTCTAAACTACAAGAGGTTACTCAAGTAGACGTTGGCCATGCCCCGTGGGTTATAGAAGAAAGTAAAGCTTACTTTGATCAACAAATCCTACCATTATTATTAAATGACGATAGTCACCATAGATTGTATGGTATTTTTTTACTTAATCAGTTAAAGGGAAGAGAAGTATTATTGACCCAAGAAATTTGGGGTGTATTAGAATCTATGAATGATTATGAAAAATTATATTTAACATACCTTATACAAGATTTAAAATTAAACAAGTTAGACTTTATTCATAGAGGTTTGTTAATGCTTTATGATGTAGAATCATTGAAAAATAATGAAGAATTATTTATTATATGGATTGATCAAGCGGAAGCAATTATTTCTGAAAAGGTAGACTTAAGCAATGTCGATAACTATGTAGCGGCATTTGTATATATATATTTTCGGAATACCGATATCAAAGTGACGAAACAACAAGTATTAGAATGGTTTAATATCTCAGCGTATCGCTTGAATAAAACAATCGATTATTTAGTGAGCATATAAGTTTATAAAAAGCAAGAAATCATATATACTTCGCATAATGAATTATTAAATAGGAGGCAATTAAATGGCTGAACAAGTGGATTTTGATATTGCAATTATCGGTGCAGGTCCAGCAGGCATGACTGCTGCAGTTTACGCATCTCGTGCAAATTTAAGCACAGTAATGATTGAACGTGGCATGCCTGGTGGTCAAATGGCGAATACAGAAGAAGTTGAAAACTTCCCAGGATTTGAAATGGTAACAGGTCCAGACTTATCAACAAAAATGTTTGAACACGCGAAAAAATTTGGTGCAAAATATCAATATGGTGATATTAAATCAATTGAAGATAAAGGATCTTATAAAGAAATCAATCTTGGTAATAATGTAATTACAGCTCATGCAGTTATCATTTCAACTGGTGCAGAATATAAAAAAATCGGAGTACCAGGTGAACAAGAACTTGGCGGTCGTGGTGTAAGTTACTGTGCGGTTTGTGATGGTGCATTCTTTAAAGGTAAAAAATTATTTGTTATCGGTGGCGGAGATTCAGCTGTTGAAGAAGGTACATTCCTTACAAAATTTGCTGACAGTGTCACAATCGTTCACCGTAGAGATGAATTACGTGCACAAAAAATACTTCAAGATCGTGCATTTAAGAATGACAAAATTGATTTTATTTGGAGTCACACGCTAAAAACAATTAATGAAAAAGACGGTAAAGTTGGCTCTGTCACATTAGAATCAACTAAAGATGGTGCAGAACAAACATTAGATGCAGACGGTGTATTTGTTTATATTGGTATGAAACCATTAACAGTACCTTTCCAAGATTTAGGTATTACTAACGAAGTTGGTTATATTTTAACTAATGAAGATATGAGTACTAATATTCCTGGTATTTATGCAGCAGGTGACGTTCGTGAAAAAGGTTTACGTCAAATCGTAACAGCAACAGGTGATGGAAGTATTGCCGCACAAAGTGCAATTGCATATATTGAACACCTTAAAGATACAATTGAAGCATAATTAAAAATTAACTGAGCCAATCAGAATTAATTAATGTAACTCGGTTATATAGTTATTGCTAGAATGTTAAACTTACGCTAGATTGTAAGTGAACGCATTCTAGCTTTTTTTACATAAAGAATTTGTACGACTGGTAAAGTTGTCATGGTTAAATTTTAAAAGCCAAAAAGGATTGAATACAAATAATCTCATAGTGATAAATGCTTAGACTACTACCTTAGACCTTTTTCATGTAAAATAGTTTATGATACTATGAGACTATTAGATATGAACGCGTCACTTTAAAGAATGAACATAATAGTCGCTCAATATAACGATTTAACAATAATTTTGATAAATAAACAACGGATGGTGTGAAAAGATGCAACCGGAAGAACAAGATATAGTGAAAAGTGAATTATTAGTTGTTACAGGTTTGTCAGGTGCCGGAAAGTCTGTAGTTATACAGAGCTTAGAGGACATTGGATATTTTTGTGTAGATAATTTACCACCAATTCTTTTGCCGAAATTCGTCGAACTTATGCGACAAGGTAATCCTTCCCTACAAAAAGTAGCAATCGCAATAGATTTAAGAGGTAAAGAATTATTTAAATCGCTTGTTAAAGAAATTGATTTAATCAAAGGTGATTCAGATGTTATCGTTGATATGATGTTTTTAGAAGCATCTAATGAAAGACTGATTTCTAGGTATAAAGAAACACGTCGTGCACATCCTTTGAATGAAAGGGGACAGCGCTCGTTAATTGAATCTATTGAAGAAGAACGCGAATTATTGACTGAGATTAAGAGCTTGGCAAATTATACGATCGATACTTCACAAATGAAATCAAAAGAATTGCGCAAGCGTATTGGTGACTATTTCAATCAAAGTAATTATCAAACTTTTAATATCAATGTAACAAGTTTTGGTTTTAAACATGGTATACAAATGGACGCCGACTTAGTGTTTGATGTAAGGTTTTTACCTAATCCACACTATGTTGATGATTTGAGACCATTAACTGGTGAAGATGAACCGGTCTATAAATATGTCATGAAATGGAAAGAAACTGAGACTTTTTATGAAAAATTAATGGATTTATTAAAATTTATGATACCAGGTTACAAAAAAGAAGGTAAATCTCAGCTTGTTATTGCCATTGGATGTACTGGTGGGCAACATCGTTCTGTCGCATTAGCCAAACGAATCGGAGCAGAACTCAAAGAGAGTTTTGACTATAATGTTTATGTGCATCATAGAGACGCACATGTCGAAAGTGGCGTGAAACATAAAGATGAGAAGAATTAAACTTGTACTTATAGGTGGAGGTACAGGTTTATCCGTTTTAGCACGTGGTTTAAAAGATTATCCCATAGATATTACGACAATTGTTACAGTTGCTGATGATGGGGGTAGTACTGGAAAGATAAGAAGCGAAATGGATATACCTGCTCCAGGTGATATACGAAACGTAATTTCAGCATTAAGTGAAACTGAATCAACATTAGAACAATTATTCCAATATCGATTTAAAGAAAATCAGGTTGAAGGGCATTCTTTAGGTAATTTATTGATTGCTGCACTTACCAACATTAATAATGACTTTGGACATGCAGTTAAAGAATTGAGTAAAATATTAAATATTAGAGGTAGTGTCATCCCTTCAACTAATACGAGTGTAAGATTAAATGCAGTAATGGAAGACGGAGAAATTGTCTATGGCGAATCTAAAATACCTAAAAAGAATAAAAAGATAGAACGTGTATTTTTAGAGCCAGAAGATGTAAAACCAATGGAAGAAGCTGTAGAAGCTATTGAAGAAGCAGATTTAATTGTATTGGGACCAGGCTCTTTATATACGAGTGTTATATCTAATCTTTGCGTTAAAGGCATCTCTGAATCATTACTTAAAGTTGATATACCTAAACTATATGTATCGAACGTTATGACCCAACCTGGAGAAACGAATCATTATACAGCACTCGACCACGTTAAAGCGATACATGATCACATAGGAAGTCATTGTATTAACTATGCCATTTGTAGTACGCAACCGTTTCATGGTGATGTAGTCGAACGTTATAGAAAAGATAACGCTGAGCCTGTGCAATGTGATATAGCTGAAATGGAAGCTCAAGGTATTAAAGTGTTTACACACCCAAACATGGTTGAAGTTTCCACTGAAAATTATGTGCGACATAATACTGAAGTGCTTTCTAAGATGATCTATGAAATTGCTATGCAGGAAACAGAGACAATAGAATTTACTCGGGATAAAGAAAATGATGAAAAGTATTAAGTGAGACTATAAAGTTAAGAAGGGACTGATTGTAATGAGCTTTGCATCCGATATGAAGAATGAACTAACAAGAATAGAAGTAGATGAAGAGAATGCAAAAGCAGAGCTCAGTGCCCTTATTCGAATGAATGGTGCACTCAGTCTATCCAATCAACAATTTGTTATCAATGTACAAACTGAAAATGCTACGACAGCTAGACGTATCTATTCACTAATCAAAAAAGTATTTAATGTTGAAGTGGAGTTACTAGTAAGAAAAAAAATGAAGCTTAAAAAAAATAATATATATATTTGTCGTATTAAAGCACGAGCAAGAGAAATTTTAGATGAATTAGGTATATTAAAAAATGGCGTTTTCACGCATGAAATTGACCAAGGTATGATTTATGAAGATGAAATGAAAAGAAGTTATTTGAGAGGGGCTTTTCTTGCTGGCGGTTCGGTTAATAATCCAGAAACATCTTCTTATCATCTAGAAATCTTCTCATTGTATGAAGATCATTCTGAAGGTATCACACAATTGATGAATGAATATGAATTAAACGCCAAGCACCTTGAACGTAAAAAAGGAAGTATCGCATATCTAAAAGAAGCAGAAAAAATATCAGACTTTCTTAGTTTAATTGGTGGTTTCCAGGCATTGTTGAAATTCGAAGATGTGCGTATCGTACGTGATATGAGGAATTCTGTAAATAGGCTTGTTAATTGTGAAACGGCAAATTTAAATAAAACAGTAAGTGCTGCAATGAAGCACGTTGAAAGTATCCATCTCATTGATAAAGAAATAGGATTAGACAATTTGCCTGATAGATTACGTGAAATCGCAAAATTAAGAATAGAACATCAGGAAGTTTCGTTAAAAGAATTAGGTGAAATGATGTCTACTGGAAAAATATCTAAATCTGGTGTAAATCATCGTCTGCGTAAATTAAATGAAATGGCCGACAAGATAAGAAGCGGAGAATCAATAGAGTTGTAAATTAGCACTGCAATCGCGTAATTTACTAGACTTGAACTTTTTTATAAATAAATCATATTTGGTCATTTTTTAAATAATTATGCTAATATATAATAAAAGTAGTTATTTCAATTACTGACACCTTGTATAGGTGTCTTTTTTATATCATTTAAAAATTGATTCTAAGGTTGAATCATGTCGAAGTTTAATTAAGTAGTATAGAGATTAAGGAGGGCATACATGTTAGATTTTATTAATAAGCACTATAGAAATATTTTATTTTGTTTAATCGGTACATTAATTAACGCAATAGGGGTGAATTGCTTTTTACTTGGTTCTAACCTTGGAGATGGTGGGACTGTTGGCATATCACTTTCTTTACTGTATGCCTTTGGTTTATCTCCTGCATGGACCTCTCTAATTATAAATACGATTGTTGTTTTTATTGGTTGGAAATTTTTAAGTAAAACGGTTGCTGTTTATACCGTTATCTCAAATACTGCGCTGTCTTTCTTTTTACATTTAACTGAAAATATTAATCTCGGCATCGATAATTTTGTTATTAATTCGGTTTTTGGTGGCGCTATTATCGGTATTGGTGCTGGTTTGGTTATATCAACAGGTAGTACACTTGGTGGGACATCTGTAATTGCTAAAATAGTAAATAAGTATTCAGAGATTAAAACATCACAAGGTATTTTTATACTTGATGCATTGGTGGTACTTTCTTTTTTAATGGTATTACCGTTAGAAAATGTCTTATTTACAATCATTATGCTATTTGTTACTGAACGAGCAACAGCATTTATAATTGAAGGATTTAATCCTAAAAAGGCAGTTACTGTAATTTCAAATAAAAGTGAAGTAATTAGTGATAAGATCAATGCTTTTACAGGGAGAGGCTCAACAATTCTTACTGGTAAAGGCGGTTATGGGAAAAATGAAACACATATGCTTTATGTCGTCGTGCCACAGTCACAAGTGACAAGAGTGAAAAAACTTGTGAATGAAGAAGATGAAAATGCCTTTTTAGTCATCCACGATGTACGAGATGTTTTAGGAAGTACTTTTATTAATATGAGTTAATCAATGAAACTGAAGCTATGGATGCATTGATTGAACAAATGCCAATTGGCAGATTAGCTAAACCAGAAGAAGTAGCATCTGTCGTTCTATGGCTATGTTCCCCATAGACAAGTTATATGATTGGCCAAGCAATTTCATTAGATGGTGGCTTTATAATTCAATAAGTATTAGAGTCAGAATGATATACAAAAAAGGGACGCCAAAGATGGAATCCCTTTTTTATGTATATAATTATAAGTCCCCTCGAAGGGAGTATTTAAACCTTGTAGTATCAGTGTTTAAGGCTTTTTGAGTCCCTAAAGGGTCCCTAAAAACTACATTGCATCTAAAATACTTATTGTTTTATCGTTTTCTTCTTTATATTTTTCTTCTAATAAGTGAGAATAAATTGAAGTAGTTATTGATATATTTTTGTGACCTAATCGTTTTGAAATATAATAAATAGATATACCTTTTGCTAAAAGGTATGAACAATGAGTGTGACGTATGGCATGTGAAGTTATGGTAGGAATACCTAATTTATCACATGCTTTTTTTAGTGTTTTGTTAATTGCATTAGATGATATTATAGCTCCAGTTTCTTTAAAAATATATCCATCGTAACTTATAGGCTTACCTTCAATAACACTTAATATGTGTTTCATATCTGATTTTGCTATATTTACATGTCTAGGAGATGAATCTGTTTTGTGTTCATCTATATATAACTGATTATTAATTTGATCTATATATTCCATTTTCATATATTTAACACCACTAATTCTACACCCAGTACAAATCATAATATAAATCGCTAATCCAGAACGAGTATACTTATTTTTGAAATACTCTTTTAATTTTTCATATTCAGTTAGTGATACATATTTTTCGCTTGCACTTTTAGTTTCGTTGCCAGCTTTATAACTCACTTTGTATGTAGGATTTTTATTTATTAAACCATCATACATAGCATCATTTAATGCAGAACGAATAGCGCCATTGGTTTTGCGTATAGTTTCTTTTGCGTGGGTTTTCGAGAAATCATTAATGAACTTTTGATACATTTGCCTATTTAAACTAGATAATTCAACCTTACCTATCTTATCGTTTTGGATATGTTGCAACGTAAACCTGTAATGACGATAAGTAGAAGGAGATACTACTGGTTCTTTGTATGTTTCACACCAATTTTTAAAAAACTCTTCCAACGTTAATGTGTTATCAAAATTATAGCCTTTTCTTAATTCACTTAATTTGTCTAAACCTGCAGAATTCGCTTCGCGCTTTGTTCTAAATCCTTTTTTTCGATATCGTTTTCCCTCATGTTTAAATTCGTATTGCCACTTTTTACCGTCATAACAACGTGTTTGCATACTATTCCCCCTAAAAAAGATAAAAATATGTTTAATATAAAAATACTGTGGTATAAAAAAACACGTTAATAGTTCTTTTCATTCGAAAAATTTTTCCAAGCACCCAAAGGGTGCTTTTTTATTATGCTAAAAATAAAGCTACGGTAAAACTCACTAAAAGTATTGGCATAACAATTAGCAACTCTTTATTATTTTCTTCCAATATTTTCACATCCTTTAAAAAGATAAAAAACAAGAGATACTATTCCTATAGTATCTCTTAAATCTTAGAATTAAAAATTACCAATATTTGGAATTTCGTCTTCCTCAACATCAGTGTAATCCGCATCAGTACTTAGAATATCAATTATCTTGATACCTAAAACACTAACCAAAATAAACATTAAGACAATTTTTTTCATATAGGTCCTCCATAATATATTAGTATATTTTAATTTTAAAGTTTAATATTAATTTTGTAAAATAACTATATTAACAGTGTATATTAAAAATATATATAGGGTGCAGCAGGGGTCTCTTATGATTAAAACTTTAATAACATTTTTTATGTGTTTTTAGTTTTTTGATTTTTTCATTATTACTATAAGCAGTTAAAAATAAAGATATTAATACAAAATACTTATTTAACATGATTATGGCTCTTATTTATATTTCTTTTTTTAAAAAGAACATAGTTTTATCACTATCTTTGATTTCACCAAAAACTACAAAATCTAACTTCAAATAAAATTCTAATGCTTGAAATGACATAGTCTCTAAATGAATATACTTAATATAATATTGGCTTTTTAATTTTTCTAAATCTTTGATTAGTTTAGAACCTAGATTTTTACCACGCTGATCTTTATCGACCCATAATATACCTACATGAAAGTAATCAAGATAATTATAGCCTACTAAACCAGCCACTATCTTGTCATTTTCCTCATAAACTATATTGACATGCTGAGTTCTTGGAAATATTTTACTGTTTTTGTATGCTATATCTGTGTGATCTTGAAGCTTATCTTCTAATAATTCTGATGTTCTGTAATCATTTGTTATTTTCTTTTTCATGTTTTTCCTTTTTCTAGGTTTTGAGTAACCTGCTTTTATTTTTAATAACTGATACGATGTCAAAGCTAATATTAGAATAATTTTTGACTTGCTACAACTCTACCGACTATTTTCACTTCGTCATTTATTCCATATACCTGTGGATAGTGATTAGGGTTGCTAGATTCAGGTATAAGTATTATTTGGTCGTTATTATATCTTATTCTTTTAACTGTTGCATTATACCCATTAATCATAACAACTCCTAATTGACCATTCTCTACAGTAGAATCTTTTTCAATCACTACAACATCGCCTTCTTGAAAAATTTTATCCATACTATCGCCAGATACTCTCAATGCAAATTCTTCTTTGTCAGAATCAATTTTATCAGTAGCGAAATATATGTAGTCTATTAAATTTTCTTCGCTATATATTGGAAGTCCAGCAGAAATTTTAGAAACAACTGGTATCTTTTTAACTGGTAAAGTATCTATTGGAGACTCTACTTTAGGTTTTTCAATTCCCATTAAATCTTCTGGTTTAATATCTAACCCCTTACAAATTTTGATGACGTTTTCTACTTTAGCGTTAAATACTCCTCTTTCTAAAATAGATCTAACTGTTGTATAAGCTAAACCGACTTCTTCTGAAAAAGCCTTCACACTACCTGATTTTATTTCCATTAGACGTTTTAAATCTTTTTCTTTAGTCATATTCGTTTACCTCATTTCTAATTTGTACCTATATAATAACATGCGAAAAATCGTATATCAAGTTGAAATTAAACAAAAAATATGAAAATTAGTATTGACCTAGTACGAAAATTCGTATATATTGTAATTAAGCAATCGACAAGGTTGCTAAAAATTTTAAACTATAATACGAAAATTCGTATTAAGTAGGAGGTACTATTTTGTCGAACTTAGAAGACGTCAGAAAACAAAAAAATGTATCTCTGGTAGATATCGCTGATTTATTAGAAGTAAGATATCAAACGGTTTCAGATAAGATTAACGGAATTTCAGATTTTAAGTTTGGAGAGGCGTTACTTATTAAGAACGAGTTTTTTCCAGAGTACGAAATAGAATATCTGTTTTCAAGAGAAAAACAATCAACTTAAAAGGAGAAAAACAAATGCAAGAATTACAAATTGTAAAACAAAACAACGAATTATATGTAGACAGTAGAGAAGTAGCAAAAATGGTAGGGAAGCAACATAAAAATTTAATTAGAGATATAGAGAATTACGAAAATGTAATTTTACAAAGCTCAAAATTGAGCCTTGATGATTATTTTATCCAATCAACTTATTTAGGTGGAAACAATCAAAATTACAAACACTACCTATTAACTAAAAAAGCTTGTGACATGGTAGCTAACAAAATGACTGGAGAAAAAGGGATATTGTTCACTGCAACATATGTTAATGCGTTTCATGAAATGCAAAATCACATTAAAGAACAATCACAACTCAATGCACCTACCAGCCAATTAGAAGCTATTAAGATGTTCGTGCAAATACAAGAAGAACAACAAGAGTTTAACAAACGTATTGAAACAGAAGTTACAGGTATTCGCAATATTGTTGGTATTGAAACAAAGAATTGGAGAAACGACACAAACAAAATTTTAGGGGCAATTGCTCAACACTTAGGTGGAGGAGATAAACATAAAACAGTTCGTACTGAAGCGTACAAGTTATTAGAAGAAAAGGGACGCTGTAAGTTAGATCAGAGATTAAATAACCGTAGAGCAAAAATGTTAGCAAAAGGTGCAACTAAGTCTCAGATAAATAAAGTTTCTAAATTAGATGTAATTAACGATGAACCAAGACTAATTGAGATTTACATTTCAGTTATTAAAAGCATGGCAATCAAGTATGGCGTAGTTATTAGCCAATTCGAAATATAGGGGGGATTAAATAATGACAAAAGAACAAAAAGAATTGCTTACGTATATACATTACATCTTAGAAATGAATATCAACGATAAATCTGAAACGTTTGAACATTCTATTGAAGAAGGTGGAGTGGTTAAAACATTCGGAGTTAACAGAGAAAGACACTTAGAAGAAATAATGTATTGGGCAGCACAAGAAATTGAAAAACATTTTGAGATAACAATCAAATAATAGGAGGAAACGGAATGAACGGATTATATAAAATAGCCCTCCTCATCACATGGCATTTGTGACGTGGAAGGTTTGTAAAATTGAAAGTAATACTAAGGTTAAATCTTTAAATATCAGTTCAAATCAAATTTCAAAAAGATTAGCTAATAGAAGAACAGTAAATATTTATTAGTCTTCTATATCATCGCTATCTTTTGATATTAAGTATCCAAAGTATGAAAAGAACAGGACCCAAATATAAATGCTTGTATTGACTGGATCTTGATGAGCAAGTCTTAAAACAAAATCCGCTATAGTTTCCACAAATATAGTTTTAGAAGAAGCATTAACCAATTCTTTTGAAGGAGTAAATATATGATTATTCATTATCCTTTTGAGTTCGTCGGAATATCTATTCTCCTTTGGATTATCTATTGGATGGGAAGAATCGACGGGTTCAGTAAAAGTAGAACTCGAAGCAAAATTGATATTGCTATATCTAAGAGCATAATTCATTTCCAAAACGTCTTTTTTAGGAAAATTAGTTATTTCTCTAAATTGCTCAAGCAGTTTTTCAGAAAATAAATTTGCCTTGAAGTTAACAATTTTAGGTTCTGGAATATTAAATTTCAATTCAGGAACAGTAATCTTAATTTCAGAAAGAATAGGGTTTATATAAGTAGATAAATCAAACGTTTTTCGATAATTTTCCCAAAAGTCATCGTCAAATAAATTAAAGTGTATATCGATATTCTCACCACCTTTACACACAGATAAATAAATTATATCAGAAAGGAGTGGCTAAGATGACACAAACATTAAATGTTGAAATTACTATACCTAAAGGATATGCACTTGTTGAATCAGTGAGATTACAAGAATTAGAAGAATCTTCGCTAAATCCAGTTTGGGATATGAACGACTTAAAACAAAAGTTGAAAATGTCTTCTGTAGACACTATCAAAGACAAGTTATTGCATAATCCTAAATTTGAAAAAAATCTAAGAAAAGAAGGCATCGCACATTATCCAAACAGCGAGTTTAATCGTTGGAGATTTAACGCTAGAAAGATGAATCGTTTTATCAATGAAAACTTTGAAGCTATACATGGAAAGGAGAGATAACATGAACGGTATTTTATCAGTTTTAACATCAATCTTTGTAATGTCACTTTCATTCATATTTACAAATGATTTCATTTATTTAACAGTAATATACTTTGCAACATTCTTCATAACATACTGTTGGTTCTGGCCAGAGTTTTTCAAGGCAA
>ERZ1023497.53-NODE-53-length-57667-cov-48.152000_pt1 | contig 57667 bp, 58 predicted proteins | sample MGYA00380543_ERZ1023497 | MGnify/ENA primary metagenome ERZ1023497 (study PRJEB33173, sample SAMEA4830384) | metagenome | study: EMG produced TPA metagenomics assembly of the PRJEB25223 data set... | reverse complement strand
TTAATTTGTGCCATCATCAATTATGAAGTGAACTAGATTCCGAACAAGTCTATTGGGATATTTTTCAATTTCAAAAACGTTAATTCCTATAATGTGTGTGATCCAAGTATTTTTGATAGAACATATATTTAGAGTTCGAAATAGAATGATGCAAATAGGTGAAATTTTAATTATTGTTGCTTCTATAATATTATTTATTGATAGTATATTGAGTTTGTAACAAAAGGCTTCTCTATAAAATCAAATTTTCCAGATACCTACTGAAGCTGATTTATTTCTTCATCTTTCTTCTACTACCTTTGTCACTAAATTTGACAGACACATATTGCTGATACAACCTCTCTACCTATAATCTCACGGTTAACCTGAGGCTAGTTTCATAGTTTGCTATTTGATTTTCGTTGATAAAAAGAAATGCTCCTCCAAGACGGAAGAGCATTTTTTATTGTGATTCTTACACATTTATTTCCTAGTTTTGCAGGAAGTCTAGTATACCATTTTTTAAAAGAAGAGTAAAAAAGCAAGGGTAGTTTCTTTTTTGAGAATTGTCTAAAAGTTTGATATAATGGTAGTTATGAATAGAATAAGAGTCAGCAAAAGGGTTGAAAAGAAGCTTGCTAAGGGGCTAGTTTTACTAGAAGCCAGTGATCTTGAGAATGTCAATCTTAAGGATCAGGAAGTAGAGGTGCAGGGTCAGGAAGGAAACTTTCTTGGGACTGCCTACCTTTCTCAGCAAAACAAGGGCTTGGGCTGGTTTGTCAGCAAAGACAAGGTGGCCTTCAATCAAACTTTCTTTGAAACGTTGTTTAGAAAAGCCAAAGAAAAGAGAAACGCCTACTATCAAGATGATTTGACAACTGCCTTTCGTCTCTTTAATCAAGAGGGAGATGGCTTTGGGGGTCTGACAGTGGACCTTTATGGCGACTACGCCGTCTTTTCTTGGTATAACTCTTATGTTTATCAGATTCGTCAGACTATATCAGAAGCCTTTAGACAGGTTTTCCCTGAGGTTTTAGGGGCTTATGAGAAAATCCGCTTTAAGGGTTTTGACTATGAATCTGCCCATGTTTATGGTCAAGAAGCACCTGACTTTTTCACTGTTTTAGAAAATGGTGTCCTGTATCAAGTCTTTATGAATGATGGCTTGATGACAGGAATTTTCCTAGACCAGCATGAGGTTCGCGGTAGTTTAGTTGACGGCTTGGCTATGGGTAAATCCTTGCTCAATATGTTTTCCTACACAGCGGCTTTTTCAGTAGCTGCGGCCATGGGAGGAGCTAGCCAGACAACTTCTGTTGATCTAGCCAAACGTTCACGAGAATTGTCTCAAGCGCATTTTCAGGCAAATGGGCTCAGCACAGACGAGCATCGTTTTATAGTCATGGATGTCTTTGAGTATTTCAAATATGCCAAACGCAAAGACTTGACCTACGATGTGATTGTCCTAGATCCGCCTAGCTTTGCTCGGAATAAAAAACAAACTTTCTCTGTGGCCAAGGATTATCACAAGTTGATTTCCCAGAGTCTTGAGATTTTAAATCCGGGAGGGATTATCATTGCCAGTACCAATGCTGCCAATGTTTCCCGTCAGAAATTTACAGAACAAATTGATAAAGGCTTTGCAGGAAGAAGTTACCAGATTTTAAACAAATATGGTCTTCCAGCAGATTTTGCCTATAATAAAAAAGATGAAAGTAGTAATTACCTCAAGGTGATTAGTATGAAGGTTAGTAAATGAAATTAATCGTTTCAGTAATGCCAAGAAGTTTAGAGGAGGCTCAGGCTCTGGATGCCACGAGGTACCTGGATGCCGACATCATTGAATGGCGTGCCGACTATCTGCCTAAAGAAGCGATTTTGCAGGTAGCTCCAGCCATTTTTGAAAAATTCGCAGGCCGTGAGTTGGTTTTCACGCTACGAACTCGCTCCGAAGGTGGAGAAATCGACCTTTCTCCAGAAGAGTATATCCATCTAATCAAGGAAGTTGCGCAATTCTATCAACCAGACTATATTGATTTTGAGTACTATAGCTACAAGGATGTTTTTGAGGAAATGCTGGACTTCCCAAATCTTGTTTTGAGTTACCATAATTTCCAAGAAACACCTGAGAACATGATGGAAATCTTGTCAGAGTTGACGATCCTAAATCCAAAACTTGTTAAGGTTGCGGTGATGGCTCACACGGAGCAGGATGTCTTAGACTTGATGAACTATACACGAGGCTTTAAAACCCTCAATCCTGAACAGGAATATGTGACCATTTCTATGGGTAAGGTGGGCAAGGTCTCTCGTATCACTGCGGATGTGACTGGTTCGAGTTGGTCTTTTGCCAGTCTGGATGAGGTTAGTGCCCCTGGGCAGATTTCTCTAGCTAGCATGAAAAAAATCAGGGAGATTTTGGATGAAGCTTGATGGCTATACACGTTTAGCTGCAGTTGTTGCCAATCCTATTAAGCATTCTATTTCTCCCTTCATCCACAATAGAGCCTTTGAGGCGACAGCTACCAACGGTGCTTATGTGGCTTGGGAGATTGAAGCGAGTGACTTGGTAGAAACAGTGGCCAATATTCGTCGCTACCAGATGTTTGGCATCAATCTGTCCATGCCCTATAAGGAGCAGGTGATTCCTTATTTGGATAAGCTGAGCGATGAAGCGCGCTTGATTGGTGCGGTTAATACGGTTGTCAATGAGAATGGCAATTTAATTGGATATAATACAGATGGCAAGGGATTTTTTAAGTGCTTGCCTTCTTTTACAATTTCAGGTAAAAAGATGACCCTGCTGGGTGCAGGTGGTGCGGCTAAATCAATCTTGGCACAGGCTATTTTGGATGGCGTCAGTCAGATTTCGGTCTTTGTTCGTTCCGTTTCTATGGAAAAAACAAGATCTTACCTAGACAAGTTACAGGAGCAGACAGGCTTTAAAGTGGATTTGTGTGCTTTAGAATATGTTTCTGAACTGCAAGCAAGGATTGCCGAGTCGGATTTGCTAGTTAATGCCACCAGTGTGGGCATGGATGGCCAATTCTCTCCTGTTCCTGAAAACATAGTCTTACCAGAAACTCTCTTAGTTGCAGATATCATATACCAACCCTTTGAAACACCGTTTTTGAAATGGGCTAGAAGTCAGGGCAATCCAGCAGTCAATGGTCTGGGAATGTTGCTCTATCAAGCTGCAGAAGCTTTTCAACTGTGGACAGGCAAGGAAATGCCGACAGAAGAGATTTGGCAGTCTTTAACAGAAAAATACCAATAAAGAAAGGGAGACTCTCCTATGAAAATCAGAATCGATATTCCTCATCATCCTTATGATATTCAGATTGAAAAAGGTTGTATGGCCCAGGCTGGTCAGTGGTTGCGAGAACTCTGGCAACCGCAAAAGGTAGTCATTGTGACAGATAACCATGTAGCCTCTCTCTATGCAGAGAAGGTCAAGCTCAGCCTAGAAGATGCTGGTTTTCAGGTAGCTGTTTTTGATTTCTTAGAAGGTGAAGAAAGAAAGAATTTAACTACTGTTCAGAAAGTCTATGAATTTCTAGTCAAGCAAGGTCTGACTCGTAGCGATGGAATCGTTGCTCTTGGTGGTGGCGTTGTTGGGGACCTGGCTGGATTTGTAGCCTCTACCTATATGCGGGGTATTCACTTTGTTCAGATTCCGACTAGTTTGACAGCTCAGGTTGATTCTTCTATCGGTGGAAAGACAGGCGTTAACACACCATTTGCTAAAAATATGGTGGGGACCTTTGCCCAACCAGATGGGGTTCTGATTGATCCACTTGTTCTTGAAACCCTCGGAAAAAGAGAGTTGATTGAAGGGATGGGTGAAGTTATCAAGTATGGCTTGATTGAGGATCCAGAACTGTGGGCTCTCTTGACGGGGCTGAATGGTTCTGTTGAGAGCATTTTGGAACATGCAGAGACCTTGATTGAACATTCTTGTCAGGTGAAGCGCAAGATGGTGGTTGAAGATGAGTTGGACAATGGTATTCGTCTTTACCTCAATTTTGGCCACACTATTGGCCATGCCATCGAAGCGACTGCCGGTTATGGCAAGGTCATGCATGGAGAGGCTGTTGCCATGGGAATGGTACAGATTTCCAAGATTGCTGAGGAAAAAGGCCTCATGCCAGCTGGCATTACCCAATCTATCACAGAGATGTGTCAGAAATTCGGCTTGCCTGTTGACTATGAAAATTGGGAAGTTGACAAGCTTTATCAGGCTCTTACTCATGACAAGAAAGCGCGTGGTAACACCTTGAAATTGGTCTTGGTGCCAGAGCTTGGTTCAGCGACCATTCATCCAGTTTCTCTGGAAGAGATGAAAGACTACTTGGTAAAATAAGGAGAGTGTATGAGATATTTAACTGCAGGAGAATCACACGGCCCCCGTCTAACAGCTATTATTGAGGGAATTCCAGCTGGACTTCCATTGACAGCTGAGGATATCAATGAGGACCTTAGACGCCGTCAGGGTGGCTACGGTCGTGGTGGTCGTATGAAGATTGAGAGTGACCAGGTTGTCTTTACTTCGGGCGTTCGCCACGGGAAGACGACAGGGGCGCCTATTACTATGGATGTCATCAATAAGGACCACCAGAAATGGCTGGACATCATGTCTGCGGAGGACATTGAAGACCGCCTTAAAAGCAAGCGGAAAATTACTCATCCTCGCCCAGGTCATGCCGATTTGGTTGGGGGGATTAAGTACCGTTTTGATGATTTGCGAAATTCTTTGGAGCGTTCATCAGCTCGTGAAACCACCATGCGGGTGGCAGTTGGTGCAGTAGCCAAACGTCTCTTGGCTGAGCTGGATATGGAGATTGCCAACCATGTCGTGGTCTTTGGTGGCAAGGAAATCGATGTTCCTGAAAATCTGACAGTCGCTGAAATTAAGCAAAGAGCTGCCCGGTCTGAAGTTTCTATTGTCAACCAAGAACGAGAACAGGAAATCAAGGACTATATTGACCAAATCAAACGTGATGGTGATACCATCGGTGGGGTTGTGGAGACAGTCGTCGGAGGCGTTCCAGTTGGTCTTGGTTCCTATGTCCAATGGGATAGAAAATTGGATGCAAGATTGGCTCAAGCTGTTGTCTCTATCAATGCCTTTAAAGGGGTGGAATTTGGTCTTGGCTTTGAGGCTGGTTATCGTAAAGGCAGCCAAGTTATGGATGAAATTCTCTGGTCTAAAGAAGACGGTTATACTCGCCGTACCAATAATCTAGGTGGTTTTGAAGGTGGTATGACTAATGGGCAACCCATCGTTGTTCGTGGGGTTATGAAACCCATTCCTACTCTTTATAAACCTCTTATGAGTGTGGATATCGAAACTCACGAACCTTACAAGGCAACCGTGGAGAGAAGTGATCCGACTGCTCTTCCAGCTGCAGGAATGGTCATGGAAGCAGTTGTAGCAACGGTTCTGGCGCAAGAAATCCTCGAAAAATTCTCATCAGATAATCTTGAGGAACTAAAAGAAGCGGTAGCCAAACACCGAGACTATACAAAGAACTATTAAGGAGTTCCTATGGCAAAAACAATCTATATCGCAGGTCTTGGGTTGATTGGAGCCTCTATGGCACTTGGTATCAAACGCGATCATCCAGATTATGAAATTTTAGGTTATAATCGTAGTCAAGCTTCGAGAGACATCGCCTTGAAAGAAGGCATGATTGACCGTGCAACGGATGATTTTGCTAGTTTTGCTCCTTTGGCAGATGTCATTATCCTCAGCTTGCCAATCAAACAAACTATTGCTTTCATTAAGGAGTTGGCCAATTTGGATTTGCGAGAAGGCGTTATTATTTCAGATGCTGGTTCGACCAAGTCAACCATTGTGGATGCGGCGGAGCAGTATTTGGCTGGCAAGTCTGTTCGCTTTGTCGGGGCCCATCCCATGGCTGGTAGTCACAAGACAGGAGCTGCTTCGGCAGATGTCAATCTTTTTGAAAATGCCTATTATATCTTTACACCTTCAAGCCTGACAAGTCAGGACACGCTTAAGGAAATGAAGGATCTGCTTTCAGGTCTTCATGCTCGTTTTATCGAGATTGATGCCAAGGAGCATGATCGTGTCACTTCTCAGATTAGCCATTTTCCTCATATTTTGGCTTCTAGTCTCATGGAGCAGACTGCGGTCTATGCTCAAGAGCATGAGATGGCAAGGCGCTTTGCGGCAGGTGGTTTTCGAGATATGACCCGAATTGCGGAAAGCGAGCCAGGAATGTGGACCTCCATTCTCTTGTCCAATAGCGAGATCATTCTGGATAGAATTGAGGATTTCAAGGAACGTTTGGAAGCGATTGGTCAGGCCATTAGTAAGGGAGATGAAGAGCAAATTTGGAACTTTTTTAACCAAGCGCGTGAACAACGCCAGACCATGGAAATCCATAAGCGTGGTGGTGTGGATAGCTCTTACGACCTCTATGTTGACGTTCCTGATGAAGAAGATGTCATCCTGCGGATTTTGGAACTGCTACGTGGAACTTCCTTGGTTAATATCCACATCAACGAGGAAAATCGTGAGGATATTCACGGAATCCTACAAATTTCATTTAAAAATGCTCAAGACTTGGAAAGAGCTGAGTATCTCATAACAGAAAATACCGACTATACAGTCGTCATCAAATAAGGAGAAGAACATGTCAAATATTTACGATAGTGCAAACGAACTCAGTCGCGGTCTACGTGGATTACCAGAATACAAGGCTGTTAAAGCAGCTAAAGATGCGATTGCAGCAGATGCTGAGGCAAGCAAAATCTTTACAGAATATCTTGCCTTTCAAGAGGAAATTCAAAAACTAGCACATACAGGTCAAATGCCAGATGCGTCCTTCCAAGCTAAGATGGAAGGCTTTGGTAAACAGATTCAAGGAAATAGCCTCTTGTCAGAATTCTTTACCAAGCAACAACAATTGGCCATTTACCTTTCTGACATTGAAAAAATTGTTTTTGAACCAGTTTCAGAATTGCTGAAATAAGAAAAGAACGATCCTAAAGTCAGGAATTTTTAAGGAATTTCTGGCTTTTTATGATAAAATAGGTAAAAGTATTGCAAGTATGAGGTCCAGTATGAAACTAAAAACAAACATTCGCCATTTACATGGTAGTATCCGCGTCCCAGGTGACAAGTCTATCAGCCACCGTTCCATTATCTTTGGAAGTTTGGCTGAGGGTGAGACCAAGGTTTATGATATTCTGCGAGGTGAAGACGTTCTTTCGACCATGCAGGTTTTTCGTGACCTTGGTGTTGAAATTGAGGATAAAGATGGGGTTATTACCATTCAAGGTGTAGGCATGGCTGGCTTAAAAGCGCCACAAAATGCCCTTAATATGGGAAATTCTGGCACCTCGATTCGCCTGATTTCAGGTGTCCTTGCTGGTGCAGATTTCGAAGTAGAGATGTTTGGAGATGATAGTCTTTCCAAACGTCCTATGGACCGTGTGACCCTTCCACTGAAAAAAATGGGCGTCAGCATTTCAGGGCAAACTGAACGAGACTTGCCTCCCCTTCGCTTAAAAGGGACGAAAAACCTAAGACCTATTCATTATGAGTTGCCAATTGCCTCTGCCCAAGTCAAGTCAGCCTTGATGTTTGCAGCCTTACAAGCTAAGGGGGAGTCAGTTATTATCGAAAAAGAGTGCACCCGTAATCATACTGAAGATATGTTGAAACAATTTGGTGGTCATTTAAGTGTGGACGGTAAGAAAATCACAGTCCAAGGGCCACAAAAATTGACAGGACAGAAGGTGGTCGTACCAGGAGATATTTCCAGTGCAGCCTTTTGGTTAGTCGCAGGTTTGATTGTTCCAAATTCTCGTCTAGTGCTGCAGAATGTGGGGATCAACGAAACTCGCACCGGTATTATTGATGTCATTCGTGCCATGGGTGGAAAATTGGAAATAACTGAAATCGATCCAGTCGCTAAATCTTCTACCTTGACTGTTGAGTCTTCTGACTTGAAAGGAACAGAGATTGGTGGCGCTTTGATTCCACGATTGATTGATGAATTGCCCATTATTGCCCTGCTTGCGACTCAAGCCCAAGGTGTAACAGTTATCAAGGATGCTGAGGAGCTCAAGGTCAAGGAAACAGACCGTATTCAGGTTGTGGCAGACGCCTTAAATAGTATGGGAGCAGATATTACTCCTACGGCAGATGGGATGATTATCAAAGGGAAATCAGCTCTTCACGGTGCTAGAGTCAATACGTTTGGTGACCACCGTATCGGCATGATGACAGCTATCGCAGCCCTCTTGGTTGCAGATGGAGAGGTGGAGCTTGACCGTGCAGAAGCCATCAATACCAGCTATCCTAGTTTCTTTGATGATTTGGAGAGCTTGATTCATGGCTAAGGTGTTATTAGGGTTTATGGGGGCTGGAAAATCGACTATTGCAAGAGGCTTGGACCCTAATTACCTTGATATGGATGCTCTGATTGAGAAGCGCCTAGGTATGTCCATTGCGAATTTTTTCGCTGAAAAGGGAGAAGCAGCCTTTCGTCAGGTAGAATCAGAAGTCCTAGCTGATTTACTACAAACAGACCAAGTCGTGTCAACTGGAGGAGGAGTGGTTATTTCTCAGAGAAATCGTGACTTACTCAAGACTAATACAGATAACATCTACCTGAAAGCAGATTTTGAAACCCTCTACCAACGTATCGCAGCTGATAAGGACAATCAGCGACCGCTTTTTCTAAATAATAGCAAGGAAGAACTAGTAGCTATTTTTCAAGAAAGACAGGCTTGGTATGAGGAAGTGGCTAGTCGGGTTTTGGATGTGACCAAGCTAAGCCCAGAGGAAATTATAGAGGAACTAAGATGAAAATTGCTTATCTAGGTCCCAAGGGATCATTTTCACACCACGTTGTGCAGATAGCTTTTCCTCATGAGGAATTGCAGGCTTTTGCCAACATTACAGATGTCATCAAGGCTTATGAGCAAGGATTAGTGGACTATTCTGTGGTGCCAGTTGAAAATTCTATTGAGGGTAGTGTTCATGAAACCTTGGACTATCTTTTTCATCAGGCTCACATCCAAGCAGTAGCAGAAATCGTTCAGCCTATTCATCAGCAGTTGATGGTGGTTCCAGGCCATACTAAGATTGAAAAGATTTTTTCACATCCACAGGCCTTGGCTCAAGGAAAGAAATTCATCGATGAACAATATCCAGAGGCTCAAATCGAGGTAACAGCTAGTACAGCTTATGCGGCCCGTTTTATTTCCGAACATCCAGATCAGCCCTTTGCAGCAATTGCACCTAGAAGTTCTGTTGAAGAATATGGATTGGAACTGATTGCCGAGGATATTCAGGAAATGGAAGCCAATTTCACACGTTTCTGGGTTCTAGGAGCTGAAAAGCCTAGTATTCCCTTGCAAGCACAAACTGAAAAGATGAGTTTGGCCTTGACATTACCTGACAACCTTCCAGGTGCACTTTATAAGGCCCTGTCGACCTTTGCTTGGCGAGGAATTGACTTGACAAAAATTGAAAGTCGTCCACTCAAGACAGCACTGGGTGAATACTTTTTCATTATCGATGTGGATTATACCGATAAGGACTTGGTCCACTTTGCCCAAAAAGAATTAGAAGCGATTGGAATCCAGTATAAAATTCTGGGTACCTATCCTATTTATCCAATATCAGACCATGGAAAGGAGAGAAGATGAGTAAAGAAAATCCCTTAAGTCATCATGAGCAGTTGCGTTATGATTATTTGCTAAAAAATATTCACTATCTCAATGAGAGAGAAAAAAATGAGTTTGCCTATTTGCAAGAAAAGCTAACTCTTGCTAGGGGAAATAGTAGCTCTAGCTTGGAACAAGAAAGAGAAGAGCAGGTTGACTTACCAAGCTATGCGAACCGGAGTCGCTCACAATCCAAATCACAAGCACTCTCTTTCCCTCCAAAAAAGAAAAGACGGAAGCTCCGTCTTAAACGAATTTTTATGGTGATTTTTTCACTTTTGGTCTGTGTGGCTTTGGCCATGGTATTCATGTTTTTGCGTGGTTACCAAGATGCTAGCGCAAAGAAAACTGCTGATGCCCGGGCAGCTCAAGTAGAAGTCTTTAATGGTCAGGACACTAGAGATGGAGTTAATATTTTAATCATGGGTACTGATGGTCGAATCGGCCAGAACAGTGTTGAGACACGAACTGACTCTATTATGGTATTAAATGTCGGGGGCTCAGATAAGAAAATGAAGCTAGTCAGTTTCATGCGTGATAATTTGGTCTATATAGATGGTTATAGTCAAGTGATTAACGGTAGAAAACAGACAGATAACAAGTTAAACGTAGCCTACGAGTTAGGAGAACAAGAGGGGCAAAAAGGGGCAGAAATGGTTCGCCAAGTCTTGAAAGATAATTTTGACTTGGACATTAAGTACTACGCCTTGGTTGATTTCCAGGCCTTTGCCACAGCGATTGACACGCTTTTCCCTGATGGGGTGACGATTGATGCTCAATTTTCAACATTGAATGGGCGTCCCCTAACAGAAGCTACAGTCGGAGATGATTTATACGCTACCGAGACTGAGTCTCCAACCCAAACCATTAAAGTCGGAAAACAGCAGATGAATGGCTCGACCCTGCTCAATTATGCTCGTTTCCGTGATGATGATGAGGCGGATTACGGCCGTACAAAAAGACAGCAACAAGTTTTAACAGCAATTTTAGAGCAAATTAAAGATCCCACTAAACTTTTCACTGGTTCTGAAGCTCTTGGAAAGGTTTTTGCTATGACCTCAACCAACGTACCCTATACTTTCCTCCTAACAAACGGTTTATCTGTTTTGGATGGAGCAAAAAATGGTATTGAAAAATTGACGATTCCAGAACTGGGTGACTGGGTAGATGCCTATGATGTTTATGGAGGCTTGGGCTTGCTGGTTGATCAAAACAAATATCAAACCAAGCTCGCTCAAATGGGCTTGAGATAAGATAATACTCAATGAAAATCAAAGTGCAAACTAGGAAGCTAGCCGCAGGCTGCTAAAAACACAGTTTTGAGGTTGTAGATAAGACTGACGAAGTCAGTTACCTATACCTACGGCAAGGTGAAGCTGACGTGGTTTGAAGAGATTTTCGAAGAGTATAAGACAGAAAAATCAAAGTTTGATAGCTATTTGGATAGCAGTCAGGCTTTGATTTTTTACAGTCTGCAATAGATTTTCACCCCTTGTTTGTGGTATAATGAAACGATACGATAGAAAGAATAATGAACAATATGACTGATTTAAAAGCAATTCAGGCTCGTAGTCTGGAGATGGCTGAATATTTTGTGGCCTTTTGTAAAGAACATGATTTGCTCTGTTATCTCTGTGGCGGAGGCGCTATTGGTGCCCTTCGAAACAAGGGATTTATTCCTTGGGACGACGACCTAGACTTTTTTATGCCTCGTAAAGATTATGAGAAATTAGCAGAATTATGGCCTCGTTATGCAGATGAACGTTATTTCTTGTCAAAGAGTCACAAGGATTTTGTTGATCGTAATCTTTTTATTACCATTCGTGACAAGGAAACCACCTGTATCAAGCCTTATCAGCAGGATTTGGATTTGCCACATGGTCTGGCCTTGGATGTTTTGCCTTTGGATTATTATCCGAAAAATCCAGCTGAGCGGAAAAAACAGGTTCGTTGGGCCTTGATTTATTCACTCTTTTGTGCGCAAACTATTCCAGAAAAGCATGGTGCTCTCATGAAATGGGGAAGTCGCATTTTACTGGGTTTGACTCCAAAATCTCTCTGTTATCGCATCTGGAAAAAAGCTGAGAAAGAAATGACTAAGTATGATTTGGCTGATTGTGATGGCATTACAGAATTATGCTCAGGTCCTGGCTACATGAGAAACAAGTACCCAATCACATCTTTTGAAGACAATCTTTTCTTGCCATTTGAAGGAACAGAGATGCCTATTCCAATCGGCTATGATGTCTATCTCAGAACTGCTTTTGGGGATTATATGACGCCTCCACCAGCAGACAAGCAGGTACCGCATCATGATGCTGTCATCGCTGATATGGATAAGTCTTATACAGAATACAAGGGAGAATATGGTGGCTAAGAAAAAAATCTTATTTTTTATGTGGTCTTTTTCTCTTGGAGGTGGTGCAGAGAAGATTCTATCAACCATTGTTTCAAATCTGGATCCAGAAAAGTATGATATTGATATTCTTGAAATGGAGCACTTTGACAAGGGATATGAATCTGTTCCAAAGCATGTACGCATTTTAAAATCCCTTCAAGATTATCGCCAAACCAGATGGTTACGAGCTTTTTTGTGGAGAATGAGAATTTATTTTCCAAGACTGGCTCGTCGTTTGCTTGTAAAAGATGATTATGATGTTGAAGTTTCTTTTACCATTATGAATCCACCACTGTTGTTCTCTAAAAGAAGAGAAGTCAAGAAGATATCTTGGATTCATGGAAGTATTGAAGAACTTCTTAAGGATAGCTCTAAAAGAGAATCACATAGAAGCCAGTTGGATGCTGCGAATACAATTGTAGGGATTTCAAAAAAGACCAGCAATTCTATCAAGGAAGTTTATCCAGATTATACTTCTAAATTACAGACAATCTACAATGGATATGATTTTCAGACTATTCTAGAAAAATCTCAAGAGAAGATCGATATCGAGATTGCTCCTCAAAGTATCTGTACTATCGGACGGATTGAGGAAAATAAGGGTTCTGACCGTGTAGTGGAAGTGATACGATTATTACACCAAGAGGGAAAAAACTATCATCTCTATTTTATCGGGGCTGGTGATATGGAAGAGGAACTGAAAAAACGAGTCAAAGAGTATGGGATTGAGGACTATGTACATTTCCTTGGTTATCAAAAAAATCCTTATCAGTATCTATCTCAGACGAAAGTTCTCTTGTCTATGTCTAAACAAGAAGGTTTTCCTGGAGTGTATGTGGAGGCCTTGAGTCTGGGACTCCCTTTTATCTCTACGAACGTTGGAGGGGCTGAGGAATTATCCCAAGAAGGACGATTTGGACAAATCATTGAGAGCAATCAAGAGGCAGCTCAGGCGATTACTAATTACATGACTTCTGCCTCAAACTTTGATGTCGATGAGGCTAGCCAATTCATTCAACAATTTACAATTACAAAACAAATCGAACAAGTAGAAAAACTATTAGAGGAGTAGCATGGAAACTGCATTAATTAGTGTGATTGTGCCAGTCTATAATGTGGCGCAGTACCTAGAAAAATCGATAGCTTCCATTCAGAAGCAGACCTATCAAAATCTGGAAATTATTCTTGTTGATGATGGTGCAACAGATGAAAGTGGTCGCTTGTGTGATTCAATCGCTGAACAAGATGACAGGGTGTCAGTGCTTCATAAAAAGAACGAAGGATTGTCGCAAGCACGAAATGATGGGATGAAGCAGGCTCACGGGGATTATCTGATTTTTATTGACTCAGATGATTATATCCATCCAGAAATGATTCAGAGCTTATATGAGCAATTAGTTCAAGAAGATGCGGATGTTTCGAGCTGTGGTGTCATGAATGTCTATGCTAATGATGAAAGCCCACAGTCAGCCAATCAGGATGACTATTTTGTCTGTGATTCTCAAACATTTCTAAAGGAATACCTCATAGGTGAAAAAATACCTGGGACGATTTGCAATAAGCTAATCAAGAGACAGATTGCAACTGCCCTATCCTTTCCTAAGGGGTTGATTTACGAAGATGCCTATTACCATTTTGATTTAATCAAGTTGGCCAAGAAGTATGTGGTTAATACTAAACCCTATTATTACTATTTCCATAGAGGGGATAGTATTACGACCAAACCCTATGCAGAGAAGGATTTAGCCTATATTGATATCTACCAAAAGTTTTATAATGAAGTTGTGAAAAACTATCCTGACTTGAAAGAGGTCGCTTTTTTCAGATTGGCCTATGCCCACTTCTTTATTCTGGATAAGATGTTGCTAGATGATCAGTATAAACAGTTTGAAGCCTATTCTCAGATTCATCGTTTTTTAAAAGGCCATGCCTTTGCTATTTCTAGGAATCCAATTTTCCGTAAGGGGAGAAGAATTAGTGCTTTGGCCCTATTCATAAATATTTCCTTATATCGATTCTTATTACTGAAAAATATTGAAAAATCTAAAAAATTACATTAGAACGGGGGTGACCAAGTGATTGATGGGAAACGATTATTATTTAGTTTGACCATAGTCAGTTATGCCTTGACGCTAGTAAGTGGAGTTGTGTATCTGTTTAATAATAATAATGTTAGCTTACTTTCTACTTTATTGTTCTTGTTGGTTAGTAGCTTAATTGCTTGTTGGAATGATATCAAGTATTACTTAATCCATTTTATTTTCTATTTAACCATTTTTGTATTTCTGGTATCAAGACCGACCATTGATTATTTTAGGGATGGTGCTTTGGATACCTATCATCCAATAGCCTATCGTTTTGCCTTTATAGTTGTCATGGTTTCGATTCTGGGCTTGACCACAGGAGGCATTCTGGCTCGTTACTTCATAGCTAGGAAGAAAATAAAAGTAGCAAATATAGGAAATTCTCTAAAAGAGGTTTATATCAAGCGGTTACGCTTTGTATCACTAGGAGTTTTTCTTCTAACCTATCCTTTCTATTTCATTCGGTTATTTGAACGGCTCTTGTATCGTTTGCAGACTTCCTACTATGCCTACTATGCAAATTTTGAAAGTAAACTGCCTTATTTTACCTACATTTTGTCTACCTTTACGGTCTATGCAATGTGTATGTATCTGGCAACCAAGCCAAAGAAATTGCAGGCCACAGCAGTGCTTGTCTCCTTTATTGCAGCTAATACTATTCATTTGGCAATTGGGACACGAAATCCCTTTATTTTAAGTATTTTATTTGCTTTTGTTTATTACTTTATGCGGGAGCAAACTGAAAAAGGAAAATGGATTGGGTTTAAAGAAAAGTTAGCGATTTTTGTAGGTTCTCCTATTCTCATGTTAGCGATGGGAGTACTCAATTATGTACGGGATAATGTCCAAGTTTCCCATACAGGTTTCTGGGATATCTTACTTGACTTTATCTATAAACAAGGGACTAGTTTTGGTGTTCTGGCTCGAGGTTTTCTATTTAACAGTAGCCTCCCTTACCGAGATTTCCGTAATTTTACTTTTGGTCCTGTTCTTGATTATTTTGCAAGGGGGAGTTTGGGAGCCATTTTCGGAGGAAAAGCCTTTGAACATACAACCAATAGTGTGGAACTAGCTATTGATAGTAATAGTTATGCCCACAATCTATCCTATCTTGTCTTGAACAAGGAATACTTGAAAGGGCATGGTATCGGAAGTAGTTATATCATGGAGTTGTATACCGACTATGGTATGATTGGAGTCTTTCTGCTTAGTTTCTTACTCGGCGTATTATTTATAGCCATGCTGCAAGTAGCCTATCGCTCAAGGACAATCCTATTTGCTTTATCCCTACTCATCTTGAATAATCTATTCTTTATGCCAAGAAGCAGCTTTTCAGAAAGTTTCTTCAATTTATTTACAATGCAATTCTGGGGAATTGTTCTTGTGATTATATTTGTAGCAAAAATGCTTACAAAGGAAAACTAGTATCTACTAAACAAAGGAGAAAAAAATCATGTTTGAACATTATTCAGTAGCTGATTTGTTTGCAAATCTTTATAAAAAGCGAAAAGCAAATATTTTAGCTCTCATCGCTTTATTTGCTCTCATTGCTGTACCATTTACAATTAAAGCAGTTAGGAATAAAAACACTGTCAAAGATACAACAAGTTATTCAACTTATCTTATCTATAAAATCACTCCTCCAAAAGAGTCGGCCAAAACGATTTTGAATCATCAAATTGGTGGTTATAGTGATTTTTATGGGAAATTGATTGATGGTAATTTGAATGGAGCTTATCTTTTCAATGATGTAGAACCCAGTGAGTTGAAAAAAATTGCCAGTGAATTAGACACGACAGAAACAACCTTGAAAAATTCAACGAATGACTATTGGTGGAAAAAATTGACCGTCTACTATATGATTGACGATGCAGGGGTTGGTGTGAAAATTTTGACATCAAGTAAAGATGCCAATGACTTGTTAGAGAAAAAAATTGATGGGTTGATTGAGAAATTTAAACATGCCTATGCAAATGTGAAAATTGAAAAACTGGAAACCATCAACTCTAAAGAATTGAACGCAAATGGTGAAACAGCGCTTGGCTTAAATGTGAAAAATCTGATTCTTCGTTTAGTTGTTATTGGAGTGGTTTGTGTGATTTTGGTTGTGATGGGAAATGTGTTAGTTTATCTCTTTAATCCAACAATCAATAGAGTAGGTGATTTTTCTCAGTATCAAATTGATTTTGTAACAGAGATTACAACAATTGCTAACCTAGCAGATGTTTTGTCATACAAAAATACTGGACAGGAATTGACCATCGTTAGCTCAAATAAAGCTATCCTAGATAAATTGAAACAGAGTCAAGAAGCTTTAAAAGGAATGCATTTTGTAGATTTACAGGATGTATCATCTCTTTTGGAAAGAGATACAGTCCTTCTTGTTGAAGAGTACGGAGTGACTCGTTATAAGAAATTTGAGCAAAGTCTTCAAATTCTCAGAAACTTAAATCGTTCTATCCTTGGTGTAGCAACCTTTAAATTATAAGTATTCTGATGTATAAGGTCTTCAAAATCGGCTAAGAGCTGATTTTGAAGGCTTTTTCTATCTGTCTGCAGAAATTTTCTTTTGGAGTCTCCTATAGAAAGACCCTAGGGAAAATCTATCCGTATAGAGGAGCCTTCTTTTGATAAAATCGTAAAAATCTAGTATAATAGATAGAACTGAAAGTATGAGGTTACTAGCAATGAAAATGAAACAAATTAGTGATACAACTTTAAAAATCACGATGTCTTTAGAGGATTTGATGGATCGTGGAATGGAGATTGCTGACTTTCTCGTTCCTCAAGAAAAAACAGAAGAGTTCTTTTATGCTATCTTGGATGAACTAGAGATGCCTGATAGCTTTCTGGATACAGGCATGTTGAGCTTCCGTGTGACTCCAAAACCTGATAAGGTAGATGTCTTTGTGACCAAGTCAAAGATTGACCAAAATCTAGATTTTGAAGACTTATCGGATTTGCCAGATATGGAAGAATTGGCTCAAATGTCTCCAGATGAATTTATCAAAACCCTGGAAAAAAGCATCGCAGACAAAACCAAGGATGATATCGAAGCCATTCAATCTCTTGAGCAAGTTGAAGCCAAGGAAGAAGAGCAAGAGCAGGCTGAACAAGAAGCTGAGAGTAAGAAAGAACCTTACATCTACTACATCCTTTCTTTTGCTAAGTTGGCTGACTTGGTAGTTTTTGCCAAGACAGTGACTTTTGAAATGGAAACTTCTGAACTCTACAAAATGAACGAGCGCTATTATTTGACCATTTTAGTGGATATTGAAAATCATCCAAGCCCATATCCAGCTTGGCTGTTGGCCCGTATGCGCGAGTTTGCAGACGATAGTGATATCAGTCGCTCAGTCTTACAAGAGTATGGTCAAGTCTTGATGAGTCACGATGCAGTGCTCAATCTGCAAAAAATCGGCTAATCCTTTCTGGAAAGCTATTTTCAGATTTTAAGAAGAGCGAATCGTCTGATTCGTTTTTTCTTTTTATACTGAAATAGTGATTTACTATAATAGGAATTTTCACAAAATTCTGTTATAATGGCTATATTAGAAAATTTCGAGGAGATAAAGATGACAGTTAAAATTGCTTTACTAGGATTTGGTACCGTTGCAAGTGGTGTGCCTTTCCTCCTAAAGGAAAATGGAGGAAAAATCAATCAATCAGCACATTCAGATATCAAAGTTGCTAAGGTATTGGTCAAGGATGAAGATGAAAAAAATCGCTTGCTTGCAGCAGGGAATGACTTTAACTTTGTAACCAATGTGGATGATATTTTATCAGACCAGGATATTACTATCGTAGTGGAATTGATGGGGCGTATTGAGCCTGCTAAAACCTTTATCACTCGTGCCTTGGAAGCTGGAAAACACGTTGTTACTGCTAACAAGGACCTTTTAGCTGTCCATGGAGCAGAATTGCTAGAAATCGCTCAAGCTAACAAGGTAGCACTTTACTACGAAGCAGCAGTTGCTGGTGGGATTCCAATTCTTCGTACTTTAGCAAATTCCTTGGCTTCTGATAAAATTACGCGCGTGCTTGGAGTAGTCAACGGAACTTCCAACTTCATGGTGACCAAGATGGTGGAAGAAGGCTGGTCTTACGATGATGCTCTTGCGGAAGCACAACGTCTAGGATTTGCAGAAAGCGATCCGACGAATGACGTAGATGGGATTGATGCAGCCTACAAGATGGTTATTTTGAGTCAATTTGCCTTTGGCATGAAGATTGCCTTTGATGATGTAGCCCACAAGGGAATCCGCAATATCACACCAGAAGACGTAGCTGTAGCTCAAGAGCTTGGTTACGTAGTGAAATTGGTTGGTTCTATTGAGGAAACTTCTTCAGGTATTGCTGCAGAAGTGACTCCAACCTTCCTACCTAAAGCGCACCCACTTGCTAGTGTGAATGGCGTAATGAACGCTGTCTTTGTAGAATCTATCGGTATTGGTGAGTCTATGTACTACGGACCAGGTGCGGGTCAAAAACCAACTGCAACAAGTGTTGTAGCTGATATTGTCCGTATCGTTCGTCGTTTGAATGATGGTACTATTGGCAAAGACTTCAACGAATATAGCCGTGACTTGGTCTTGGCAAATCCTGAAGATGTCAAAGCAAACTACTATTTCTCAATCTTGGCTCTAGACTCAAAAGGTCAGGTCTTGAAGTTGGCTGAAATCTTCAATGCTCAAGATATTTCCTTTAAGCAAATCCTTCAAGATGGCAAAGAGGGTGACAAGGCGCGTGTCGTTATCATCACACACAAGATTAATAAAGCCCAGCTTGAAAATGTCTCAGCTGAATTGAAGAAGGTTTCAGAATTCGACCTCTTGAATACCTTCAAGGTGCTAGGAGAATAAGATGAAGATTATTGTACCTGCAACCAGTGCCAATATCGGGCCAGGTTTTGACTCGGTCGGTGTAGCTGTAACCAAGTATCTTCAAATTGAGGTCTGCGAAGAACGAGATGAGTGGCTGATTGAACACCAGATTGGCAAATGGATTCCACATGATGAGCGTAATCTCTTGCTCAAAATCGCTTTGCACATTGTACCAGACTTGCAACCAAGACGCTTGAAAATGACCAGTGATGTCCCTTTGGCGCGCGGTTTGGGTTCTTCCAGCTCGGTTATCGTTGCTGGGATTGAACTAGCCAACCAACTGGGTCAACTCAACTTATCAGACCATGAAAAATTGCAGTTAGCGACCAAGATTGAAGGGCATCCTGACAATGTGGCTCCAGCCATTTATGGTAATCTCGTTATTGCAAGTTCTGTTGAAGGGCAAGTCTCTGCTATCGTAGCAGACTTTCCAGAGTGTGATTTTCTAGCTTACATTCCAAACTATGAATTACGTACTCGCGACAGCCGTAGTGTCTTGCCTAAAAAATTGTCTTATAAGGAAGCTGTTGCTGCAAGTTCTATCGCCAATGTAGCGGTTGCTGCCTTGTTGGCAGGAGACATGGTGACCGCTGGGCAAGCAATCGAGGGAGACCTCTTCCATGAGCGCTATCGTCAGGACTTGGTAAGAGAATTTGCGATGATTAAGCAAGTGACCAAAGAAAATGGGGCCTATGCAACCTACCTTTCTGGTGCTGGGCCGACAGTTATGGTTCTGGCTTCTCATGACAAGATGCCAACAATTAAGGCAGAATTGGAAAAGCAACCTTTCAAAGGAAAACTGCATGACTTGAGAGTTGATACCCAAGGTGTCCGTGTAGAAGCAAAATAAAGAATAGAAGATAGGATGGGGAAACTCTTGACCAGAGGGTTTCATATCCTTTTTGTGAAAAGAAGTTTATACTCAATGAAAATCAAAGAGCAAACTAGGAAGCTAGCCGCAGGCTGCTCAAAACAGTGTTTTGAGGTTGTGGATAGAACTGACGAAGTCAGCTCAAGACACTGTTTTGAGGTTGCAGATAGAACTGACGAAGTCAGCTCAAGACACTGTTTTGAGGTTGCAGATAGAACTGACGAAGTCAGCTCAAGACACTGTTTTGAGGTTGCAGATAGAACTGACGAAGTCAGCTCAAGACACTGTTTTGAGGTTGCAGATAGAACTGACGAAGTCAGCTCAAGACACTGTTTTGAGGTTGCAGATAGAACTGACGACGTCAGTAACATATATACGGTAAGGTGACGCTAACGTGGTTTGAAGAGATTTTCGAAGAGTATTAGTTAAAAACGTGATAAAGGAGAAATAAAGATGGCAGAAATTTATCTAGCAGGTGGTTGTTTTTGGGGCCTAGAGGAATATTTTTCACGCATTTCTGGAGTGCTAGAAACCAGTGTTGGCTACGCTAATGGTCAAGTCGAAACGACCAATTACCAGTTGATCAAGGAAACAGACCATGCAGAAACGGTCCAAGTGATTTACGATGAGAAGGAAGTGTCACTCAGAGAGATTTTACTTTATTATTTCCGAGTTATCGATCCTCTATCTATCAATCAACAAGGGAATGACCGTGGCCGCCAATATCGAACTGGGATTTATTATCAGGATGAAGCAGATTTGCCAGCTATCTACACAGTGGTGCAGGAGCAGGAACGCATGCTGGGTCGAAAGATTGCAGTAGAAGTGGAGCAATTACGCCACTACATTCTGGCTGAAGACTACCACCAAGACTATCTCAGGAAGAATCCTTCAGGTTACTGTCATATCGATGTGACCGATGCTGATAAGCCATTGATTGATGCAGCAAACTATGAAAAGCCTAGTCAAGAGGTGTTGAAGGCCAGTCTATCTGAAGAGTCTTATCGTGTCACACAAGAAGCTGCTACAGAGGCTCCATTTACCAATGCCTATGACCAAACCTTTGAAGAGGGGATTTATGTAGATATTACGACAGGTGAGCCACTCTTTTTTGCCAAGGATAAGTTTGCTTCAGGTTGTGGTTGGCCAAGTTTTAGCCGTCCGATTTCCAAAGAGTTGATTCATTATTACAAGGATCTGAGCCATGGAATGGAGCGAATTGAAGTTCGTTCTCGTTCAGGCAGTGCTCACTTGGGTCATGTTTTCACAGATGGACCGCGGGAGTTAGGCGGCCTCCGTTACTGTATCAATTCTGCTTCTTTACGCTTTGTGGCCAAGGATGAGATGGAAAAAGCAGGATATGGCTATCTATTGCCTTACTTAAACAAATAAAACAGAGAGTGGGGCTTCCCACTTTCTTCATTTCTAGAATATGAATAGAAGGGATTTATGAAACACCTATTATCTTACTTCAAACCCTACATCAAGGAATCAATTTTAGCCCCCTTGTTCAAGCTGTTAGAAGCTGTTTTTGAGCTCTTGGTTCCCATGGTGATTGCTGGGATTGTTGACCAATCTTTACCTCAGGGAGATCAAGGTCATCTCTGGATGCAGATTGGCCTGCTCCTTATCTTTGCAGTAATTGGCGTTTTAGTGGCCTTGATAGCTCAATTTTACTCAGCAAAGGCAGCAGTAGGTTTTGCTAAGGAATTGACAAACGATCTTTATCGTCATATTCTTTCCTTGCCAAAGGACAGCAGAGACCGTCTGACAACTTCTAGTTTGGTTACTCGCTTGACTTCGGATACCTACCAGATTCAGACTGGTATCAATCAATTCCTGCGTCTCTTTTTACGAGCGCCCATTATCGTTTTTGGTGCCATTTTTATGGCTTATCGAATCTCAGCTGAGTTGACTTTCTGGTTCTTAGTCTTGGTTGCCATTTTGACCATTGTCATTGTAGGGTTATCTCGATTGGTCAATCCTTTCTACAGTAGTCTCAGAAAGAAAACGGACCAACTGGTTCAGGAAACGCGCCAGCAATTGCAAGGGATGCGGGTTATTCGTGCTTTTGGTCAAGAAAAACGAGAGTTACAGATTTTTCAAACCCTTAACCAAGTTTATGCTAGATTACAAGAAAAGACAGGTTTCTGGTCTAGTTTATTAACACCTCTGACCTATCTGATTGTCAATGGAACTCTTCTCGTTATTATCTGGCAAGGCTATATTTCAATTCAAGGAGGAGTGCTCAGTCAAGGTGCTCTCATTGCTCTTATCAATTACCTCTTACAGATTTTGGTGGAATTGGTCAAGCTAGCCATGTTGATCAATTCCCTCAACCAGTCCTATATCTCAGTCAAGCGAATCGAGGAAGTCTTTGTTGAGGCTCCAGAGGATATCCATTCAGAGTTAGAACAAAAGCAAGCTACCAGAGATAAGGTTTTACAAGTCCAAGAATTGACTTTTACCTATCCTGATGCGGCCCAGCCTTCTCTGAGATACATTTCCTTTGATATGACTCAAGGACAAATTCTAGGTATCATCGGGGGAACTGGTTCTGGTAAATCAAGCTTGGTGCAACTCTTACTTGGACTTTATCCAGTAGACAAGGGGAACATTGACCTTTATCAAAATGGACGTAGTCCTCTTAATTTGGAGCAGTGGCGGTCTTGGATTGCCTATGTACCTCAAAAGGTCGAACTCTTTAAAGGAACCATTCGTTCCAACTTGACTCTAGGTTTCAATCAAGAAGTATCTGACCAGGAACTCTGGCAGGCCTTGGAGATTGCGCAAGCTAAGGATTTTGTCAGTGAAAAGGAAGGACTCTTGGATGCTCTAGTTGAGGCAGGGGGGCGAAATTTCTCAGGTGGACAAAAACAAAGATTGTCTATCGCCCGAGCAGTCTTGCGCCAAGCTCCGTTTCTCATCCTAGATGATGCAACCTCGGCACTGGATACCATTACAGAGTCCAAGCTCTTGAAAGCTATTAGAGAAAATTTTCCAAACACGAGCTTAATTTTGATCTCTCAACGAACCTCAACTTTACAGATGGCGGACCAGATTCTCCTCTTGGAAAAAGGTGAGTTGCTAGCTGTTGGCAAGCACGATGACTTGATGAAATCCAGCCAAGTCTATTGTGAAATCAATGCATCCCAACATGGAAAGGAGGACTAGAATGAAACGACAAACTGTAAACCAGACGCTCAAACGTTTAGCCGTAGATTTAGCAAGCCATCCTTTCCTCCTTTTCCTAGCCTTTCTAGGAACTATTGCTCAAGTTGGCTTATCAATTTACCTACCTATTCTGATTGGGCAGGTCATTGACCAAGTCCTAGTGGCTGGTTCATCACCAGTTTTTTGGCAGATTTTTCTCCAGATGCTCTTGGTGGTAATAGGAAATACTCTGGTACAATGGGCCAATCCTCTCCTCTATAATCGTCTAATCTTCTCTTATACCAGAGATTTACGGGAGCGAATCATCCATAAGCTCCATCGTTTACCGATTGCCTTTGTAGATAGGCAAGGTAGTGGAGAGATGGTTAGTCGTGTAACCACGGACATCGAACAGTTGGCAGCTGGCTTGACCATGATTTTTAACCAATTTTTCATTGGTGTTTTGATGATTTTGGTCAGTATTCTAGCCATGCTCCAAATTCATCTCCTCATGACTCTCTTAGTCTTGCTGTTGACGCCACTGTCCATGGTGATTTCACGCTTTATTGCCAAGAAATCCTATCATCTCTTCCAGAAGCAAACAGAGACGAGGGGAATTCAGACTCAGTTGATTGAAGAATCGCTTAGTCAGCAGACTATAATCCAGTCCTTCAATGCTCAAACAGAATTTATCCAAAGATTGCGTGAGGCTCATGACAACTACTCAGGCTATTCTCAGTCAGCCATCTTTTATTCTTCAACGGTCAATCCTTCGACTCGCTTTGTAAATGCACTCATTTATGCCCTTTTAGCTGGAGTAGGAGCTTATCGTATCATGATGGGTTCAGCCTTGACCGTCGGTCGTTTAGTGACTTTTTTGAACTATGTTCAGCAATACACCAAGCCCTTTAACGATATTTCTTCAGTGCTAGCTGAGTTGCAAAGTGCTCTGGCTTGCGTAGAGCGTATCTATGGAGTCTTAGATAGCCCTGAAGTGGCTGAAACAGGTAAGGAAGTCTTGACGACCAGTGACCAAGTTAAGGGAGCTATTTCCTTTAAACATGTCTCTTTTGGCTACCATCCTGAAAAAATTTTGATTAAGGACTTGTCTATCGATATTCCAGCTGGTAGTAAGGTAGCCATCGTTGGTCCGACAGGTGCTGGAAAATCAACTCTTATCAATCTCCTTATGCGTTTTTATCCCATTAGCTCGGGAGATATCTTGCTGGATGGGCAATCCATTTATGATTATACACGAGTATCATTGAGACAGCAGTTTGGTATGGTGCTTCAAGAAACCTGGCTCACACAAGGGACCATTCATGATAATATTGCCTTTGGCAATCCTGAAGCCAGTCGAGAGCAAGTAATTGCTGCTGCCAAAGCAGCTAATGCAGACTTTTTCATCCAACAGTTGCCACAGGGATACGATACCAAGTTGGAAAATGCTGGAGAATCTCTCTCTGTCGGCCAAGCTCAGCTCTTGACCATAGCCCGAGTCTTTCTGGCTATTCCAAAGATTCTTATCTTAGACGAGGCAACTTCTTCCATTGATACACGGACAGAAGTGCTGGTACAGGATGCCTTTGCAAAACTCATGAAGGGCCGCACAAGTTTCATCATTGCTCACCGTTTGTCAACCATTCAGGATGCGGATTTAATTCTTGTCTTAGTAGATGGTGATATTGTTGAATATGGTAACCATCAAGAACTCATGGATAGAAAGGGTAAGTATTACCAAATGCAAAAAGCTGCGGCTTTTAGTTCTGAATAAGCCATTCTCTTTTGAAAGTTTATGGACGAAAAAAGTTGCCTTCGAGTGACTTTTTTGTTACAATAGCTAGAAAAATTGTTCACTGTAATACTCAATGAAAATCAAAGAGCAAACTAGGAAGCTAGCCGTAGGTTGCTCAAAGCACAGCTTTGAGGTTGTAGATAAGACTGACGAAGTCAGTTCAAAACACTGTTTTGAGGTTGCAGATAGAACTGACGAAGTCAGCTCAAAACACTGTTTTGAGGTTGCAGATAGAACTGACGAAGTCAGTAACCACACCTACGGCAAAGTGAATCTGAAGTGGTTTGAAGAGAGTACAACTTGTCTTTTAGAAAAGGAGCCTATAATGAAAGTCTTTCAGCATGTAAATATCGTGACTTGTGATCAAGATTTCCATGTTTATCTTGATGGAATCTTAGCAGTCAAGGATTCTCAAATCGTCTATGTCGGTCAAGATAAGCCAGCGTTTTTAGAGCAAGCTGAGCAGATTATAGACTATCAGGGAGCTTGGATTATGCCTGGTTTGGTCAATTGTCACATCCATTCTGCAATGACAGGTCTGAGAGGGATCCGAGATGACAGCAATCTCCATGAATGGCTCAATGACTATATTTGGCCAGCAGAATCTGAGTTTACTCCCGACATGACTACCAATGCGGTCAAAGAAGCCCTGACAGAGATGCTCCAGTCAGGAACAACAACCTTTAACGATATGTATAATCCCAATGGTGTGGATATCCAGCAAATTTATCAGGTGGTGAAAACTTCCAAGATGCGTTGTTATTTTTCTCCGACTCTCTTTTCTTCAGAGACAGAAACAACTGCTGAGACTATAAGTAGAACTCGATCCATCATAGACGAAATCTTAAAATATAAAAATCCAAATTTCAAGGTTATGGTAGCACCTCATTCTCCGTATAGCTGCAGTAGAGACTTGCTGGAAGCGAGTTTGGAAATGGCAAAAGAGCTAAATATTCCGCTCCATGTCCATGTGGCGGAGACCAAGGAGGAGTCAGGAATTATCCTCAAACGATACGGCAAACGCCCCCTTGCTTTTCTTGAAGAACTGGGTTATTTAGATCATCCGTCCGTATTTGCTCACGGGGTCGAATTAAACGAGAGAGAAATTGAACGCTTGGCATCTTCTCAAGTGGCTATCGCCCACAATCCTATCAGTAACCTCAAACTGGCATCAGGAATTGCTCCAATTATCCAGCTCCAAAAAGCGGGAGTAGCAGTCGGAATTGCGACTGACTCGGTTGCTTCCAATAACAATCTAGATATGTTTGAGGAAGGAAGGACTGCAGCTCTTCTTCAGAAGATGAAAAGTGGGGATGCCAGCCAGTTTCCAATCGAAACAGCTCTCAAGGTACTGACAATCGAAGGGGCTAAGGTCCTTGGAATGGAAAATCAGATAGGAAGTCTGGAAGTCGGCAAGCAAGCAGATTTTCTGGTCATTCAACCACAAGGGAAAATTCATCTCCAACCTCAGGAAAATATGCTGTCTCACCTGGTTTATGCAGTTAAATCTAGTGATGTAGATGATGTTTATATCGCCGGAGAACAGGTTGTTAAGCAAGGTCAAGTCCTGACAGTAGAACTTTAAAAGAAAAATTACGAAAAATTTTAAAAAAAGTTTGCAAAAATCTTGCATTCTTTTTTTGACTATGCTATACTTATATACGGTTTAAAAAAACTGCCTAAGACAGTAGGGGAGCTCGACTCATAAATATCCTACCGAGGACAAAACGTATCATGTAAAAAGAAGCGTATTGTACTTTCGTGTCTAGGTTTGGGCGCGTTTTTCTTTTTGAAAAATTCCCCAAGCAAAATAATTACGGAGGTGAACACACTAATGAGTGAAGCAATTATTGCTAAAAAAGCGGAACTAGTTGACGTAGTAGCTGAAAAAATGAAAGCTGCTGCATCTATCGTCGTTGTAGACGCTCGTGGTTTGACAGTTGAGCAAGATACAGTTCTTCGTCGTGAGCTTCGTGGAAGCGAAGTTGAGTATAAAGTTATTAAAAACTCAATCTTGCGTCGTGCAGCTGAAAAAGCTGGTCTTGAAGATCTTGCATCTGTATTTGTTGGACCATCTGCAGTAGCATTTTCTAATGAAGATGTTATCGCACCAGCGAAAATCTTGAACGACTTTTCTAAAAACGCTGAAGCACTTGAAATTAAAGGTGGTGCAATCGAAGGCGCTGTCGCATCTAAAGAAGAGATTCTTGCACTTGCAACTCTTCCAAACCGCGAAGGACTTCTTTCTATGCTCCTTTCTGTACTTCAAGCGCCAGTGCGCAACGTTGCTCTTGCAGTCAAAGCGGTTGCAGAAAGCAAAGAAGACGCGGCTTAATCTTAAGCTATACAGCGTAGCCTAGCTACGAAAAAAACTATTATAAAATTTAAAACTTATTTGGAGGAAATAACAATGGCATTGAACATTGAAAACATTATTGCTGAAATTAAAGAAGCTTCAATCCTTGAATTGAACGACCTTGTAAAAGCTATCGAAGAAGAATTTGGTGTAACTGCAGCTGCTCCTGTAGCTGTTGCTGCAGCTGATGCAGCTGATGCTGGTGCTGCTAAAGATTCATTCGACGTTGAATTGACATCTGCAGGCGACAAAAAAGTTGGCGTTATCAAAGTTGTACGTGAAATCACTGGTCTTGGTCTTAAAGAAGCTAAAGAACTTGTTGACGGTGCACCAGCACTTGTTAAAGAAGGCGTTGCAACTGCAGAAGCTGAAGAAATCAAAGCTAAATTGGAAGAAGCTGGAGCTTCAGTTACTCTTAAATAATAGAGTATCGCAATTTGATTGCGGAATCCCTATTTACCAGTCTTTGAGAGCGATAAGCGATTGATAGAAACTGATAAATTGATTTGGTTTCCTGCCAAAAATTCTTTGGCAGGATTTTTGTTTTAATAAACTTTCGGGGGTAGACACTAGATTGTCTACCCCTTTTTTTGTGTTTCGGAGGTAATTATGCAAAAGGAAGGACAGTCATCACGTCAATTCGTGAAGAGTCATCTCATGACTATCATGGGAGTTGATATTGTAAAAGCAACTCAGTTAGTTGATGAAATGGAACAAGTAGGTTTAATCCGATTTGATGAATTTGGAAATGTTGGAATTTTAGTCTTGGAGGGACAATAATGAAGCGTATTACCGCTAATCAATATCAGACATCAGAGCGTTATTATAAGCTCCCCAAACTTTTATTTGAGAGTGAACGGTATAAGAATATGAAACTGGAGGTTAAGGTGGTTTACTCAGTTTTAAAAGATCGGTTGGAGTTGTCTTTGAGCAAAGGTTGGATTGATGAGGATGGGGCTATTTATTTGATTTATTCCAATTCAAATTTGATGGCACTTTTAGGCTGTTCAAAGTCAAAATTACTCTCCATGTGAGTTTGAAGTGACATTTTTAGATGATTACCATAAAAAACATAACTACCCACTATTTTACGAATCCTATCTTCAAAACGTTATGGAATTCCTTGAAAGTCAAGACATAAAGAATGGGGTTGATGCCTTTGTAGATGATCATCAAAATCTTGTTTTTGTTTTATATGGACAAGGCTATCGAGCCGAGGGAAAAGAGGGAATACTTACAACCCAAGTAACTGTAAAAGCTTATGATGAAGACAAGAAACCGATTAACTTCGCAAATTTATTAGATTCCTTAATTTATTAGATTCCTTAATCGTGTCAGAATATCAAATGGAACCGAATCTTTGGGAGGTCTCCCATGATTGATCTCTATCTAAGTAAAAATAGACAAAGAAATCAACTTCTTTTAGATTTCTTCCAAAACTATGGCATAGAGGTATCTTGTCATTCAGTTTCTGAAATGACAAAGGACAAATTAATTGAGATGATGAGCTATTCTTCAGATTGTTTTGAGTTTTTATCTCCCAATTTATTACGATTTAAGAACCGTGACAATCTAAGATTAACGGATTTCGTTGAGATAATTTTAAAAAATCCTGAACTAACCATCAGACTTCCTCTTGCGGTTTCAAATAAGCGAGTTTATCCAAGTCTGAATTTGGAAGAGGCTAGAGCTCTATTGCCAAGAGATACGAAACAATTGATTTACATGGCGCAAACACATTATTTATCTAACTAAAGGAGAAGCAATATGGCTGAACGATTTTGGGAGAACTTGTCCATTATTTTGGCTGAAAGAAATATCAGCTGGATTGAGTTAACCAGAAAAATGTTTGCGGGAGAGTTTCACTATCCAAGTGAATTGAATCGTTTGTATCAAAAGATTCGCCACTAGAAGATGGAACAATGAATGCCTCAAAGTCCATGGGTAGAAAGGATTGTGCAGGTATTAGATTTAGATTATGAAGATTTATTTCGGAGGTAACTATGAAAAGAATAATTCCAGTTTATATATTCCAACAAGTAAATGTCCTATTGGTATCTCTATACTTATTGAAATTTCTTTGTATCGGTGAGTTAACTATACTACAGATTCTCTATGGTTCGTCACTCATTTCTTTTTTATGGATGTATGGCCAACGCAAACAAGCTCATAAGGTAAATATGAAATCTAGGATGAAATGGCTTGGTATTGGATTCGTTAGCCTACTGATTATAAGTCTATGTTTTAGCCTAATCCATGCGCAAGAAAGCACGAATCAAGCAAACTTAATTGGACTTCAACATCAAGTTCCTTGGTTTTCATTTTTATTGTTTTTAATCAATGCGAGTATGGTTGAAGAATTTCTGTATAGAGAAATTTTATGGAACTTGGTTAGAAAATTAGATATTCGAGTTGCTTTGACAAGTGTTTTATTTGCCTTAGCACATCATCCAGGAACCATTATAGCTTGGTGTTTGTATGTATCGCTGGGGATGTTTTTAGGGCTTGTACGCTACAAATTGGACTTATGGGGCAGTATGGGGCTACATTTGGTGTGGAGCCTACTAGTTTATAGTTTGCTGCTTTTTTAAAATAGGTAACCTGATTTTTAGGTAACTTCTAAAACTAACTTCCAGTTTTGGGAGAGAGATGGAAGTTACTTTGAAAAGTTACGGAAACATTATTTTCTACGTGACAACATTGTATCATTGCTTGCATTTTACTGCTGGAGAGAGTATAATGAAGGTGGATAAAGCACTTAATCCCAAAAATTTAAATAGGAGGAGTTAGCTATGGCAGAAGAAGTATTAAATCTTCAATTAGTATCTGTTCAAGTTGACGAAACAGATGAAGTTGATGGAATGCGATTTAGTACATTCAGTACAAACCGTTGCGGTAACTGGAGTGCTTTTAGTTGGGAAAATTGTTAATTCATTTAAATTGTAAACTTTAGGGATTCTCTGGAGTTATGGATCTCGTTCCAATATGTGCACGTTGGAATGTCAGTGCTTATATGGGGGGAATCCAAAGGATTCTCCCTTTTTATTTTAATAAGTCTGTCTAGCTATAGATATATTAAGTTTGATAGAATTTCTTGGAGATTTTGTTATGGATTATAATTTCAATTTGGAGCATCCTTTCTTTTTCACTAATAATGATTATAGTACAGATACTAGCATAAAGTACTAAGTAAGTCTGCCTTTTAATTGGCACGAAGTAATGAATAATGATGAGTGGGTTTATCAATACCCTATTGGAAAATTTGTTGAAAGACAAGGGTGGAAAATACACATTAGTTCAGAGTATAATAGTTCACACGAATTGTTACAAGATGTAGCAAAAATTTGCCATGAAATGCGAATTCCATTTAAACATCTTAGTACAGAAGACAAATTTATCATGCGAAACGGGAAATTGGTTAGTCGAGGATTTTCTGGTAAATTTATTACATGTTATCCAAATCAAAATGAATTAGAGTCGGTTTTGCAAAGGTTAGAAAGTGCCTTAAAGCAATATAATGGGCCATATATTTTAAGCGATAAACGTTGGGATGAAGCACCAATATATCTGAGGTATGGTGTGTTTAGGCCGTCAAGGGATGATGAAAAGAAGGTTGTTATTGATGAATTAATTGTTGGCGATGAAGTTGTTAAAGATGAACGTTTACCAGTATTTAAAATTCCAAAAGGTATAGTGCCCCCTGACTTTTTGAATAAATGGCTTGACAAGAAAGATAAAAAACAGGGAGACTTTCCCTTTATTATAGATAATGCAATTAGATTTTCAAACAGTGGTGGGATATATAATGCTAGACTAAAAGAAGATGGGAAAAAAATAATTTTAAAAGAGGCTAGACCGTATACAGGTCTAGGATTTGATGGTACTTATTCTTCAGAGAGATTAGCTTCGGAGTGCAAAGCACTAAAAATTCTAAATGAATGGAGTGAGATGCCTAAAATATACTGGTACGGTAAGATCTGGGAGCACACCTTCTTAGGAATTGAACATATGAAGGGCGTTCCACTAAATAGATGGGTTACCAATAATTTTCCTTTATATGAAGTTGTTGATAAGACCAAAGATTATCTATTGAGAGTTTCAAAGATAGTAGAAAAACTCATCGATTTAACGAATAAGTTTCATTCTGAAAATGTATATCATCAAGATTTACATTTAGGAAATATCTTGGTTAAGGATGAAGATGAGATTAGTATAATAGACTGGGAACAGGCTGTCTTTTCGAATGATGAAAAAGTTGTACATAAAGTTGCAGCCCCTGGTTTTAGAGCATGGCGAGAAACACTTCCCAGTGAGATAGATTGGTATGGTATTAGACAAATAGCTCATTATTTATACATGCCACTAGTAACTACATCGGATTTGACATACAACTATGTAAGTCAAACCAGGATAGAAGGAAAAAAACTATTTGAGTCTTTGGGTTATACAAGAGAACATATAGATTATGTAGAAAGTTTATTGTCATATCTAGATTCTAAATGTCCACAGATTGAGAATATTTCCAGGAAAAAAGTTTTAAAACCCATGCATGAGATTAGAACTATCGAGAGTGAGCAAGATATACAAGATTTTATTATAAAAGCTTTTCTTTTAGTGAACTGATAGGTATTTTCTTAGCAAACGATAAAGTTTTAGGGCCGATACAATCAATTGCCTATTCATTAAATAAGATAAATACAACCAAAGATTTAAGGAAACCGTTTTTAAAATACTTAAGTGGAGAGAAGAATTTTGTAGACGCTGAACATGATAATAACGGACTGTATACTTCATCAATAGATGAGATACACATGAAAGATGTTGTATATTCTATTACACCAGAAAATAAATTAAGTATTGACTTCTCATTTAAGTCACCATTTAGGGTATTATTAACAGGAACTTCTGGCAGTGGGAAAACAACGATTTTAAATTTAATTAATGGTTCTTTAAAGCCACAAAAAGGTTATGTAAATTTGTTATCACATGGGAAAAAGAGTTCAGATTCAATACCAACAGTTGATCAGACACCATATATTTTTGACACTACTATTCGTGAGAACGTAACTTTATTTCAAAATGAATATTTTTCAGATGATCAGATAATTGAGGTGTTAAAAAAGGTAAATCTATATGAAGAATTAGAAAAGATAGATATACTAAATTATAAATGTGGTGAAAATGGTAGTAATTTGTCTGGAGGTCAAAAACAAAAAATAGCTTTAGCTAGAGCTCTGATTAGAAATAATAAAGTGTACTTATTTGACGAAATATCAGCTAATTTAGATAATGATAATTCAAATTCCATACATGATATTCTGTTCAATTTAGGTATTTCATTTATTGAAGTTTCACATCATTATGACTTAAATGACAAGAGATACACTGATATATATAAATTGGAAAATGGAACACTTTTCAAAATTAAGTGATTGGAGGCAAGAATATGGATAAAGATTATATATTAAAAGTGAAAGGGCTGTATCATCAATTTTTACTAGGAAATAATAAAACGTTGCAAGTGCTGAAAAATGTTTCTCTTTCTGCTTCGAGAGGAGAATTTATAAGTATTCTAGGAATTAGTGGTTCTGGAAAGTCAACTTTATTAAAATGTATTTCTAGTTTGCTTGAACCAACAAGTGGGGAAGTAATTTTAAATGGAATCAACCCCTATAAAATCAGAAATGCAAAATTGTCAAGTATAAGACGTAACGAAGTATCTTTTATATTTCAAGCATACAATTTAATACCTTCCCTGCCGGTAATAGAAAATATAGCACTTCCTTTGCGATTATCACAAAAAAAATTAACTATTAAAAATGTAGAAAACTTACTCAAAAGAATGAAGTTTAATGCTGGCTTAAACGATTTTGTTGGAACTCTGTCTGGTGGAGAACAACAGAAGGTTGCTATAGCTAGAGCGGTTATTGCTGATAGTGATATAATATTTGCTGATGAGCCAACTGGGGCTTTAGACAGCGTTTCTCGTGAAGTAATTTTTGAATTATTGAGAGAGTTAGTAGGGGCGGGTAAGTGTGTAATTATGGTAACGCACGATATAGAATTGGCCTCGAAAACTGATCGTGCATTAATATTGAAAGATGGAAAAATTTTCAAAGAACTTCATAGACCTAGCGGGGAAGAGTTGTATAAAATCTTAGAGGTACAATCAACTACGGAGGAATAGAGATGCTCAGATTAGTTTACTATCAATTTTTACATAATAAGAAACAATGGTTAGGCGTTTCACCAGTAATTTTTGTTTCGAGTTTAGTTATGGGATTGGCTGTTAATGGGGTAATTAATGTTGAGAATAATTCGCAAGTATTTGTCGGACTTCCAGATCCTAAACCAATTTTTATGTTTCCGATAGTATTCGGAGGAGTAACATTATTCTTTGTGCTCTCTAACATAATAAATATGTTGGTTGAAATTTTTAGAGATGATTACGAACTTCTGGAGGTGTTGGGAGCAAGTCGCCTTCAACTATCATTTCTTGTGGGGGGACAGATTTTTATCATTTCCTCGATTATTAGTTTTATTGCATATCTATGCTCTATATTTGTTACGTCAAATTATTATTATTTTTTACAATACTTTTTCGGGGAAAATATATTACCTGATATCCAATTTCAAACGAGTGCTGTTGGATGTATCATTACAGTAGTGTTGATTTCATTTTTAGCCTTTCTAAGTGGTTGCTTTTATACGTTCAAGAAGATTAGAAATAGGAAGAGTTCTAAAATAAGGCATGTTCTTTCAATAGTAAAAAGAATACTGCTATTGGCTGGTTTTAGTGTTATCTGGTTGCTTTCTTTGCAACAAATTTTCCAAGATAGCACAATTTTAGCGAAGGCCCAGATAATATTCAATATTGTAATCTTAGATATTGTGATTATTTATCAATTATCTCCTTTTATACAGTCATGTTTTATCAAACTACTTTCTATAATTATATTTAGAAATAATTTTATGTTCATTGTTTCGAAGTGGAATTTACTATATTGTAAGTCTTATATAAAATCTATCAGTGCTGCAATTACAGGAGCTATATTACTAATTTCTAGTTTTCAAATGATTTCTCAGAATATACTATCTCAATTTCAAGATGACAGTGATTTAGAGCTAAAAGTAGCATTTATTGTCTATGTAGGAGCACCAATTTTGATAGTACTTGCAAATATTATTTCAATTGCATTTTTGTCATCGCATCAAGAAAGGATTGAGATTCAGCAATTTGAAATTTTAGGAACTTCTAATTACCAGATGGTTAAGATTAAAGTTGGTGAGGCTATATTTTTGACATTTGTTACTTCATTAATTGCATTTTTACTTAACATTAAAATTATGGCTTTAATATACTACTCTTTAGAGGATATTTTAATAGATGATATGAATCTTTTGGGGTTAATACTTCCAAATTTTATAGTATCTATTATTTTATTTATTTTAATATTTATTACTAAAAGTTCCTATTTTATCTTTAAGAATGCAAAAATTATTTCTTAAAAATTTGTAAGTTTTCGCTATATAAAATAGTTAAATCTATTTTGTATCATTGCTTGCATTTTACTGGTGGAGAGAGTATATGAGGGTGGATAAAGTACTTAATCCCAAAAATTTAAATAGGAGGAGCTAGCTATGGCAGCAGAAGTATTAAATCTTCAATTAGTATCTGTTCAAGTTGACGAAACAGATGAAGTTGATGGAATGCGATTTAGTACATTCAGTACAAACCGTTGCGGTAACTGGAGTGCTTTTAGTTGGGAAAATTGTTAATTCATTTAAATTGTAAACTTTAGAGATTCTCTGGAGTTATGGATGTCGTTCCAATATGTGCACGTTGGAATGTTAGTGCTTATATGGGGGAACAGAATCCTCTCTTGATTGAAGACAAGCTAGTCATTAGGCTGGTTTGTCTTTTTGTCAACTGTAGTGGGTTGATATAATAGTATTAGTGAGTGGGATAAAAGTTTCATTTAGTTTATTCAGTACAAATTTAACGGGTCAAGATTTAACTAAAGGAGAAGTAATATGGCTGAACGATTTTGGGAGAACTTGTCCATTATTTTGGCTGAAAGAAATATCAGCTGGATTGAGTTAACCAGAAAAATGTTTGCGGGAGAGTTTCACTATCCAAGTGAATTGAATCGTTTGTATCAAAAGATTCGCCACTAGAAGATGGAACAATGAATGCCTCAAAGTCCATGGGTAGAAAGGATTGTGCAGGTATTAGATTTAGATTATGAAGATTTATTTCGGAGGTAACTATGAAAAGAATAATTCCAGTTTATATATTCCAACAAGTAAATGTCCTATTGGTATCTCTATACTTATTGAAATTTCTTTGTATCGGTGAGTTAACTATACTACAGGTTCTCTATGGTGCGTCTCTTTTTTCTTTTTTATGGATGTATGGTCAACGAAAACAAGTGGTCAAGGTCAATATGAAAACTAGGATGAAATGCCTTGGTATTGGACTAGCTAGTCTACTGATTATAAGTCTATGTTTTAGCCTGATTCATGCTCAAGGAAGCACGAATCAAACAAATTTAATTGGCCTTCAACATCAAGTTCCTTGGTTTTCATTTTTATTGTTCTTAATCAATGCGAGTATGGTTGAAGAATTTCTGTATCGTGAAATTTTATGGAACTTGGTTAGAAAATTAGATATTCGAGTTGCTTTGACAAGTGTTTTATTTGCCTTAGTACATCATCCAGGAACCATTCTAGCTTGGTGTCTGTACGTTTCACTTGGAATGTTTTTAGGTATGGTGCGCTATAAATCTGACTTATGGGGAAGTATGGGGTTACATTTGGTGTGGAACTTTTTAGTTTATAGTTTGCTGCTTTTTTAAAATAGGTGACCTGATTTATCTCATAAATCTGTAGTTTTTATGGGATTCTCTTTTAATTTAGAAATAAAATATATTACCTATATAAAATAAAGAAACTAGAAATATTTTTTCAATTTTTTTAGAAATAAAATATTATATAGAAATTCCGAAAAGAAATAATAAAACCAAAATAAAATATTACTAAAATATTTTAATATGAACATATTATTAGTGATAAACGTTCTTACAATACATATAATTACGATAAAAAGAATAAAAACTATTATATTTTTATGTTTGTTGTTCTGTTATGAAACGAAAGAAATTGGAAACTAGTTTCTAATTTATGAAAAATATTGAAAAAAAAAAAAAAAGTGTTAAAATAAAGAATGTAAACGTTTACTTCAACTAAGGAGCTCATATGTTACTGCAAAAAGAACTAATTCCAATGATAGAAGCTAACTTACCAAATATGGCATATGCTGAAAAAGACATTGCTAAATTCTTCTTAAAACAGCAACCTCTGAATGATTATTCATCTAAAGCATTGTGCGAATACCTTAATGTATCCAAAGCAACATTGACTCGATTTGCGAAAAAATGTGGTTTTAAAGGTTTTAGACAATTCATTTTCAAATACCAAGAGATGATTCATGAGAAAGAAAAGTTGGCATTATATACAGAGGCAACAGAAAAAGTTTTATCCGACTATGAGGAAATGTTGAGAAAAACTTACACGGTTCTTGATGAAGTTCAACTTGAGCGTATTGCTGAGATGATAGAAACTGCTGAGCGTGTATATCTCTACGGTAAAGGAAGTTCTGTTCTTGCTTTACAAGAAATGAAGATGAGATTTATGCGTCTCGGAGTGATTGGTGAAGTATTATCAGACGAGGATATGATTTTGTGGAGTAGCTTACTACTTAATGAAAATTGCCTTGTCATTGGAGCATCCATTTCAGGTCAAACTGATATTGTACTAGAAGGTCTACAAAAAGCTGCAGATAAAGGCGCTAAAACAGTTTTAATGACTACAAGAAAATTTGACGAAGAAGATTGTTTCTTTGATGAACTATTGTTATTAGCTTCGACCGATCATCTCTCGTATGGCAATCGCATATCACCTCAGTTTCCAATACTTTTAATTACAGACTGCTTATTCTCTAATTATCTGGAAAGTCCAGAGAGACAATATTATTACAATCAAACTATTATCCATAAGGAGGAATAATAAAATGAGCCAAATTTGGACTAAAGAAAAATTTATAAGCCAAGTTCAAGGTGGAGTCATTGTTTCTTGTCAAGCTTTACCTGGTGAAGCCCTTTATAATGAAGAATTTAGCTTGATGCCTTTTATGGCTAAAGCAGCTTTAGAGGCAGGAGCAGTGGGCATTCGCGCAAATTCTGTGCGTGATATTAAAGCAATTCAGAAAGTAGTAGATTTACCAATAATTGGAATTATCAAAAGGGATTATCCACCTCAAGAACCATATATTACTGCTACGATGAAAGAAGTAGATGAACTTGTAGAATGCGGAACAACAGTCATTGCATTTGATGCAACTTTAAGACCAAGATATGATGGCTTAGTTGTCAGTGAATTTATCAAAAAAATAAAAGAAAAATATCCGAATCAATTGCTGATGGCGGATGTAAGTAATTTAGATGAAGGTCTCTATGCATTTAAATCAGGCGTTGATTTTGTTGGTACAACATTATCAGGTTACACAAGTACAAGTGTACAATCAGATGAGCCTGATTTTGAACTAATGAAAAAATTGGCTGATTTTAATATTCCGGTAATTGCCGAAGGAAAAATTCATTATCCAGAACAATTAAAAAAAGCTTATAGTTTAGGTGTTACCAGTGTAGTCATTGGTGGAGCGATTACACGTCCAAAAGAAATTGCTCAGCGATTTATTAATGTCATCAAATAAAAAACAATATAAAGGAGAAATCTGATGAAAGATTTAACTAAATACAAAGGCGTTATCCCTGCATTTTATGCTTGCTATGATGAAAATGGTGAAATTAGCCAAGATCGTGTAAAATCTCTGGTACAATATTTCATTGACAAAGGTGTAAAAGGTATCTATGTAAATGGTTCTTCAGGTGAATGTATTTACCAAAGTGTAGAAGATCGTAAACAAATTATTGAAGCTGTTATGGAAGTTGCTAAAGGTAAATTAACAGTTATCAACCATATTGCATGTAATAACACGAAAGATAGTATCGAATTGGCAAAACATTCAGAAAGTGTTGGAGTCGATGCTATTGCAGCTATCCCACCTATTTATTTCAAATTGCCAGAGTATTCAATCGCAGCATATTGGAATGCAATGAGTGAAGCTGCGTCAAATACAGATTTTATTATCTATAATATTCCACAATTGGCAGGGGTTGCGTTGACTGGTAGTTTGTATGCAACAATGCGTCAAAATCCTCGTGTGATTGGAGTTAAAAATTCTTCTATGCCTGTACAAGATATTCAAATGTTTGTAGCTGCAGGTGGAGAAGATTACATTGTATTCAATGGTCCAGATGAACAATATCTTGGTGGTCGCTTGATGGGAGCAGAAGCTGGTATTGGTGGTACTTATGGCGTTATGCCAGATTTGTTCTTGAAATTGGAAAGTTTGATTCAAGAACGAGATTTAGATACAGCTAAAAAACTTCAATATGCTATCAATGAAGTTATCTATAAGATGATATCAGGTAAGGCAAATATGTATGCTGTAGCAAAAGAAGTTTTGCGTCTAAATGAAAAACTTGATTTAGGTTCTGTTCGTCAACCTTTAGAAGCATTGGCAGAAGGTGACTTGGAAGTTGCAAAACAAGCAGCAGAACTTATTCAACAAGCACGAAAAGAATTTTTATAATAAATAAAATCAATATGGAGATATGTTATGGGCACAACAGGATTTACAATAATTGACTTAATTATCTTGATTGTTTATTTACTTGCGGTGTTGGTTGCAGGTATCTATTTCTCTAAAAAAGAGATGAAAGGAAAAGAGTTCTTTAAAGGAGATGGTTCGGTTCCTTGGTATGTTACTTCGGTATCCATTTTTGCCACAATGCTCAGTCCGATTTCCTTCTTGGGACTCGCTGGTAGCTCTTATGCAGGTAGCTGGATTTTATGGTTTGCTCAATTAGGGATGGTAGTAGCTATTCCACTGACAATTCGTTTTATCTTACCTATCTTTGCACGGATAGACATCGATACGGCATATGATTACTTGGATAAACGTTTTAATTCTAAAGCACTTCGTATTATTTCAGCACTCTTGTTTATTATTTATCAATTGGGACGTATGTCTATCATTATGTACCTCCCATCAGCTGGTTTATCAGTATTGACAGGAATTGACATCAATATTTTGATTATTTTGATGGGTGTAGTTGCAATTGTTTATTCTTATACTGGTGGTCTAAAATCCGTATTATGGACAGACTTTATTCAAGGTGTGATTCTGATTAGTGGTGTCGTTTTAGCTTTATTTGTACTGATTGCTAATATTAAAGGTGGCTTTGGTGCAGTAGCAGAAACATTAGCAAACGGGAAATTCCTTGCTGCAAATGAAAAACTTTTCGATCCTAACTTGCTTTCAAACTCCATCTTTTTAATTGTGATGGGTTCAGGCTTTACAATCTTGTCTTCCTATGCTTCATCTCAAGATTTGGTTCAACGTTTTACTACAACACAAAATATTAAGAAACTTAATAAGATGTTGTTCACAAACGGTGTTTTGTCACTTGCAACTGCAACAGTCTTTTACTTGATTGGTACAGGCTTGTACGTATTCTATCAAGTACAAAATGCAGATAGTGCAGCTAGCAATATCCCTCAAGACCAAATCTTTATGTACTTTATTGCATACCAGTTACCAGTAGGTATCACAGGTTTGATCTTGGCAGCGATTTATGCAGCATCTCAATCAACTATTTCAACAGGTTTGAACTCTGTTGCAACTTCATGGACATTGGATATTCAAGATGTCATTTCTAAAAATATGTCAGACAATCGTCGTACGAAAATTGCACAATTCGTATCTCTAGCAGTAGGTTTATTCTCAATTGGTGTTTCCATTGTCATGGCTCACTCAGATATTAAATCTGCATACGAATGGTTCAATAGTTTCATGGGACTTGTACTTGGTCTACTTGGTGGTGTATTTATTCTTGGATTTGTTTCTAAAAAAGCAAATAAACAAGGTGCTTATGCAGCGCTGATTGTATCAACCATCGTCATGGTATTTATTAAATACTTCCTTCCTCCAACAGCTGTTAGCTACTGGGCATATTCATTGATTTCAATCTCTGTATCAGTAGTTTCAGGTTATATTGTATCTGTTCTTACTGGAAATAAAGTATCTGCACCTAAATATACAACGATTCATGATATTACAGAAATTAAAGCGGATTCAAGTTGGGAAGTTCGTCACTAATAGAAAAGAGAAAATAATATGATTATTTCTGAACAATCTGATTTTAAACGATATGCTTCTGTCAATAAATATTTTTCAAAAGTCTGTGATTTTTTAGAAAATACAAATTTGACAGATTTAGTTGATGGAAAAATTGATATTGACGGGGAAAATGTTTTTGCAAATTGTATGACTTATCTAGCTGATGGAGTTCCAGGAGATATTTTTGAAACTCATAAGAAATATTTAGATATTCATATTGTTGTTGAAAATACTGAAAAAATGGCAGTAACTTCCCCAGTTCGTGCCCAGTCACGTGTACCTTTTAGCGAAGAGAAGGATATTGCTTTTTACGATAGCAAAGACTATCAAATTGTTGAATTGCTTCCAGGGAATATGTTGGTGACTTTTGAAGAAGATCTTCACCAACCAAAGATTCATTGCAATGATGAAACGGTTAAAAAACTTGTTATCAAAGTTTTAAACGAGGAAAAATAAAATGAAAAAAAATATTAAACAATATGTAACCTTAGGTACTGTAGTGGTATTATCAGCATTTGTTGCTAACTCAGTTGCAGCTCAGGAGACTGAAACTTCTGAAGTATCAACACCAAAGTTGGTGCAACCTGTTGCACCAACGACTCCGATTTCGGAAGTACAACCTACATCGGATAACTCTTCGGAAGTTACTGTACAACCTCGAACAGTTGAAACTACTGTTAAGGATCCATCTTCTACAGCGGAAGAAACTCCTGTCTTAGAAAAAAATAATGTTACTTTAACAGGGGGCGGAGAAAATGTTACTAAAGAGTTAAAGGATAAATTTACTAGCGGTGACTTTACTGTAGTGATTAAGTACAATCAGTCAAGTGAGAAAGGCTTACAAGCTCTGTTTGGAATATCTAATTCCAAACCCGGTCAACAAAATAGTTATGTAGATGTGTTCCTTAGAGACAATGGTGAGTTGGGGATGGAAGCGCGTGATACTTCTTCCAATAAAAATAACCTAGTATCCAGACCTGCTTCAGTTTGGGGTAAGTACAAACAAGAGGCTGTGACTAACACTGTTGCAGTAGTAGCAGATTCAGTCAAAAAAACATATTCTTTATACGCAAATGGTACAAAAGTAGTAGAAAAGAAAGTGGATAATTTCCTAAACATCAAGGATATTAAAGGTATTGATTACTATATGCTTGGGGGAGTGAAACGTGCAGGAAAAACGGCGTTTGGTTTTAACGGAACACTAGAAAATATCAAATTCTTTAATAGTGCATTGGATGAAGAAACTGTTAAAAAGATGACAACAAACGCTGTTACTGGACATTTAATTTATACGGCTAATGATACAACAGGTTCTAACTATTTCCGTATTCCAGTTCTGTATACTTTTAGCAATGGTCGGGTATTTTCAAGCATTGACGCTCGTTACGGTGGAACTCATGATTTCTTGAATAAAATTAATATTGCTACAAGTTATAGTGATGATAATGGTAAGACATGGACTAAACCAAAATTAACATTGGCATTCGATGATTTTGCGCCAGTACCATTAGAATGGCCTCGTGAAGTTGGTGGACGTGACTTACAAATCAGCGGTGGTGCAACCTATATTGACTCTGTTATTGTTGAAAAAAAGAACAAACAAGTACTCATGTTTGCTGATGTGATGCCTGCTGGAGTAAGTTTTAGAGAAGCAACTAGAAAAGATTCAGGTTATAAACAAATTGATGGTAATTATTACCTTAAATTAAGGAAACAAGGTGATACTGATTACAATTATACTATTCGTGAGAATGGTACTGTATACGACGATCGTACCAACAGACCAACTGAATTTTCAGTAGATAAAAATTTCGGTATTAAACAAAATGGTAATTATTTGACGGTAGAGCAATATTCGGTTTCATTTGAAAATAATAAAAAGACTGAATATCGTAATGGGACTAAAGTCCATATGAATATCTTCTACAAAGATGCATTGTTTAAAGTAGTGCCAACGAACTATATTGCATATATTTCTAGCAATGATCATGGCGAATCTTGGTCTGCACCAACTTTATTACCTCCTATAATGGGACTTAATCGGAATGCGCCATATTTAGGTCCTGGACGTGGAATCATTGAAAGCTCAACTGGACGTATTCTTATTCCGTCTTACACTGGTAAAGAGTCTGCGTTCATTTATAGTGACGATAATGGAGCATCTTGGAAAGTTAAAGTAGTGCCACTTCCTTCTAGTTGGTCAGCAGAAGCACAATTTGTAGAATTGAGTCCAGGAGTAATTCAAGCATATATGCGTACAAATAATGGTAAAATTGCATATTTAACAAGTAAAGACGCAGGTACTACTTGGAGTGCACCGGAATATTTGAAATTTGTTTCAAATCCAAGTTATGGAACACAATTATCAATCATCAATTATAGCCAATTGATTGATGGTAAAAAGGCTGTCATTTTAAGTACTCCAAACTCCACAAATGGTCGTAAACACGGACAAATTTGGATTGGTCTAATTAATGATGATAGTACAATTGATTGGCGTTATCATCACGACGTTGATTATAGTAACTATGGATACTCATATTCAACATTGACAGAGTTACCAAATCATGAAATTGGATTGATGTTTGAAAAATTTGATTCATGGTCTCGTAATGAACTTCATATGAAAAATGTTGTACCATATATAACATTTAAGATTGAAGATCTGAAAAAGAATTAAAGCTGAAATTTGAAAATATATAAAAAGAGGATAAAAATTATGGTAAATTACGGTATTGTTGGAGCTGGATATTTTGGAGCTGATTTAGCTCGCTCAATGAACAAAATTGAAGATGCAAAAGTGGTTGCGGTATTTGACCCAAATCATGGAGAAGAAGTTGCTCAAGAGTTGGGATCAGATGTTTGTGCAAGTTTAGATGAACTTGTAGCACGTGAAGATATTGATTGTGTGATCGTAGCTTCACCTAGCTACCTTCACCGTGAACCAGTTGTGAAAGCTGCTCAACATGGCAAACACGTATTTTGTGAAAAGCCAATTGCATTGTCTTATGAAGATTGTAAAGCCATGGTTGACGCATGTAAAGAAAATAATGTCATCTTTATGGCTGGTCACATCATGAACTTCTTTAACGGTGTACACCATGCTAAAGAATTGATTACTCAAGGTAAAATCGGTAAAGTTCTTTATTGCCATGCTGCTCGTACAGGTTGGGAAGAACAACAACCAACTGTATCATGGAAGAAACTTCGTTCTCAATCTGGAGGACATTTGTACCACCATATTCATGAATTAGATTGCATTCAGTTTATCATGGGAGGACTTCCTGAAAAAGCGACAATGGTAGGAGGCAATGTATATCATAAAGGTGAAAACTTTGGTGATGAAGATGATATGCTCATTGTAAACTTAGAATACTCTGATGATCGTTATGCTGTTTTGGAATATGGTAATGCTTTCCGTTGGGGTGAACACTACGTCTTGATTCAAGGAACTGAAGGAGCTATCAAACTTGACTTGTTCAATACTGGCGGTACTCTTCGTGTTAAAGGTGAAGGAGAATCACACTTCTTAGTTCATGAAACTCAAGAGGAAGATGATGATCGTACAGCTATCTATACCGGTCGTGGTATGGATGGAGCAATTGCGTACGGTAAACCAGGAGTACGTTGCCCATTATGGTTGCAAACATGTATTGATAAAGAAATGGAATATCTACATGACATCATTAAAGGTGGAGAAATTACAGAAGAATTTGAAAAACTTCTCAATGGTGTAGCTGCTTTAGAATCAATCGCTACCGCTGATGCATGTACTTTATCAGTTAAAGAAGATCGAAAAGTAAGTCTTTCAGAAATCACAAATGCTTAACTTTTGTAAAACAGAATAGTAAATTCTTGTCATTATATAATTTCTAAAGTTCTGTGATACAACTCATTGAATAAAGAAATAGAGATGGGACTGGGATAATGCCCAGTCCCATTTTTTATCAAAAAGTAATGAGATCAAAAATGTGGGAGTGTTGAAATGAAGATTATAGGTATCGATATTGGCGGAACAACAATTAAGGCAGATTTATACGATGAGTTTGGAACGAGTTTGAATCATTTCAAAGAGATAGAAACAATTATTGACTATGATTTGGGAACGAATCAGATATTAAATCAGGTCTGTGATTTAATTGGTGAGTATACTTTAAATCATTCAATTGATGGTGTTGGGATTTCCACTGCTGGAGTTGTTAATGCTAATACTGGAGAAATCATCTATGCAGGCTATACAATACCAGGGTATATCGGAGTAAACTTTACTGCCGAAATAGAAAAACGTTTTGGGTTGTATACTTTTGTTGAAAATGATGTTAATTGTGCTGCATTAGGTGAATTGTGGAAGGGACAAGCCAAAGATAAGAAAAATGTAGTAATGGTTACTATTGGAACAGGTATAGGAGGCAGTATTATTGTCAACGGACAAATTGTTAACGGATTTAACTATACTGCTGGTGAAGTAGGTTATATTCCTGTAGGTAATTCGGATTGGCAAAGTAAAGCCTCAACAACCGCATTGATTCATTTATATCAAAAAAAGAGCTTGAAAACTAATCAAACTGGACGTACTTTCTTCACTGATTTAAGATCTGGAGATAAAGTTGCTGAAGAAACTTTTGAAATTTTTGTAGAAAATCTAACAAAAGGTTTATTAACGATTTCTTATCTACTTAATCCAGAAATTCTCATATTAGGAGGTGGGATTCTGGATAGTAAGGATATTTTGTTACCTGAAATTCAAAGTTCTTTAGCTAAAAATGCAATGGATAATAGGTTTTTACCTAAAAATCTTGTGGCAGCTACATTAGGAAATGAAGCTGGTCGTATAGGAGCTGTAAAAAATTTCTTAGATAGAATTTCTAATAAATAGTATGTAAGATAAGGAGGTGTCACAATGACTAACTCTGTATTTTCGACAATGCAAGATATTGAGAATGTTGCAACCGATATTATAAAATCATATGATAATGAGATTTATACTTATAAAGCTGTTTCCCAAGAAGAATTGGAAAAACTAGAAAAAAGTTATGATGAAAAAAGTCACGAAGAATTAGTTTCAATAGAAAGCAATTTAGAAATGAAACAACAGAACCTTATTGATGAGGTTAATAAAACAATCAAGGAAAATGATGCAAATATTCAGTATATTTCATCAAGTAGGAGAGGAGAATTTGTAGAAAAAATTATTGGTAGGGTGGTAGAAAAATATGGCCATTAGTCAGATGAAAAGAATCTCTCTACTATTTTCTAAAAGTAGTCTTGATGATGTTTTAAAAACTATTCAAGAACTAGAGTCAGTGCAGTTCCGTGATTTAAAGGTTCAGGATAACTGGTCAGAAGCTCTAGAAAAAGATGAAGTTGTATTTCCAACTATTCAAATTTTTCATACTTCTAATTCCAATCATGGGGTTATTGAGGGAAATGATGCCTTGACTTATTTGATGAATCAACAACAACATTTAGAAGCAACTGTAGAGAAATTACAAGAATACCTACCGAAAGAAAACACGTTTAAATTATTGCAGCAACCTCCGATAACTACCTCTTATGAAGAATTAGAGAAATTTGGTAAAGCTAATGTTGCTGAGGGTGTTCTTAAAAAAGTGAATCATCAAATTAACAGAGTTCATGAATTAGAAAGACACATTCAAAGTAATAATGAGGAAATAGAGCGATTAATAAAGTGGGAAAAATTAGAAATTGTTCCTGCGAATTTAGAACAATTTTCTTTCTGTAAAGGAAAAGTCGGAACAATTCCAAGGACTGAAGATAATCGCTTATACAATAGTCTTTTAGAAAACAATATTGAAGTTCAAGAAATATTTTCTAATGATAGAGAGTACGGTGTTGTTGTTTTCTATCAGTCTAGTTACTCTATAGATTTTGATGAATACTTATTTGAACCATTTGATTATTCTAGAAAGGAATTACCGAAGCAGCGAGTAGTAGATTTAGATCAAGAAAACATGCAGTTAATAACTGAAAAAGAGAATATTATCGCATCGTTGCAAGATTCAAAGAAATATTTGATAGATTTACAATGGCAAATAGACTATATTTTATCTATCTATGCTCGTCAAATCTCTAAGAATAACTTTTTGTGCACTCCGCATCTAGTTGCATTAGAAGGATGGATAGAAGAAACTCGTATTTTATATTTTATAAAAGTTATGGATGAGCATTTTGGACATTCTATTTATATTTATGAATCGGAAACATTGACGGATAATCAAGATGAAATACCTATCAAATTAACGAATCATTCTTTAATTGAACCATTTGAATTATTGACAGAAATGTATGCTCTGCCCAAATATTATGAGAAAGATCCTACACCTGTATTAGCACCATTTTACTTTACATTTTTTGGAATGATGGTTGCTGATTTAGGCTATGGTTTACTATTGTTTTTAGGAACAATGTTAGCATTAAAAATTTTTCATCTACCTTCAGCAACTAAGAGATTTTTAAAATTCTTTAATATATTAGGGGTAGCCGTTGCAATTTGGGGTGGAATCTATGGCTCATTTTTTGGATATGAGTTGCCATTTCATCTGATATCTACAACCTCTGATGTTATGACTATATTAGTAGTGTCAGTTGTGTTTGGGTTTATTACAGTATTTGCAGGTTTGTTAGCTTCAGGACTACAAAAAGTAAGAATGAAGAAATATGCAGAAGCATATAATTCAGGATTTGCGTGGTGTGTTATTCTGCTTGGCTTGTTATTTATTGCTGTTGGAATGTTGATGCCTGATATGAGACCGTTATTTGTATTAGGGAAATGGGTATCTATTTTTAATGCTGTGGGGATTTTGATTGTTTCTATTATTCAAACCAAAAGCTTGTCAGGTATTGGAGCAGGATTGTTTAATCTATATAACATTTCATCTTATATAGGTGATTTAGTTAGTTTCACTCGATTGATGGCATTAGGATTATCTGGAGCAAGTATAGCATCAGCTTTCAATTTAATTGTTGGTTTGTTTCCGGGAATATTGGCTAAACTGACAATTGGATTAGTATTATTCATTCTTTTACATGCGATCAATATTTTTCTATCGTTACTATCAGGATATGTTCATGGAGCACGTCTGATATTTGTTGAATTTTTTGGTAAGTTTTATGAGGGTGGAGGAAAACCATTTCAACCTTTGAAGGCTTCTGAGAAATATATTAAGGTTATTACAAAGAATTAATGGAGGATATATATAATGGAACATTTAGCAACTTATTTTTCAACCTATGGAGGAGCTTTCTTCGCTGCATTGGGAATTGTATTGGCGGTTGGATTAAGCGGTATGGGGTCTGCTTATGGAGTTGGTAAGGCTGGGCAATCTGCCGCAGCTTTACTGAAAGAACAGCCTGAAAAGTTTGCCTCAGCTTTGATATTGCAATTATTGCCCGGAACACAAGGATTATATGGTTTTGTTATTGGAATTTTAATTTGGTTGCAATTAACTCCAGAACTTCCTTTAGAAAAAGGCGTTGCTTATTTCTTTGTAGCTCTTCCAATTGCTATTGTAGGATACTTTTCAGCTAAGCATCAAGGAAATGTAGCAGTAGCGGGAATGCAAATCTTGGCTAAAAGACCAAAAGAATTCATGAAGGGAGCAATTTTAGCTGCCATGGTAGAAACCTATGCAATTCTTGCTTTTGTCGTATCATTCATTTTGACCCTTCGTGTATAAGAAATAAATTTGCAATTCAAAGGAGGTGTCTAAATGAGCAATTTAGAAAACTTACGAGAGTCTGTTATTGAACAAGCTCATGAAAAAGGGCGTATGAAATTATTGGATTCCAAAAAGAAGATTGATGATGAATTTGAAATGCAAAAGTCGCTCATTATAAAGAAAAAAGAAGCTGAACATGAACGAAAGTTAAAAGAATTGCAACAGAAATATCAAATAATTTTTCAACAATTAAAAAATAAGGAACGCCAATCAACGTTAGTATCAAAACAGAAAATATTAAAAGAACTTTTTCAATCTGCTTTACTAGAAATGGAATCTTGGAGTGCAGATAAAGAAATGGAGTTCATCTATCGAATTCTGGAACGATATTCACAACAAGAGGTCATAGTAACCTTTGGGGAACGGACTTTAGCTAAATTCAATTTGGAACAATTAGAGAAATTGAAATTCTCTTTTCCAAATTATTTATTTAGTGAACAACCTATCTCAAATGAATCAGGCTTACTTATTTCAATAGGTAAAATTGATGATAACTATTTGTATAAAACATTAATTGGATCGATTTCTAAGGAAGAAAGTTCAAGTATCGCAAATCAAATTTTTATCAATTAAGGATGAAATTGGTTAATCCTTCTTAGAAATTTGGAGTATTCCAATAAAATTAGAAAGGTATTTTATGGATACTAATCTTTTTTCAAAAATAAATACGACGATTTCGGTAAAAGAAAACGATTTTATTACAGAAGAAAAATTTCAAAAAATTATACAATCCAAAGATACGGAGACATTGGCATTTATCTTAGAATCAACTCCCTATCATTTATCGATTGACATCTTAGAAGATCCTAGTCAGACAGAGATTTCGCTAATGACAAAATTAGTCAATGATTATAGATGGGCCTATGCTGAAAGTCCGTCTGATATAATTGTGACTTTATTTGCTTTACGATATGTTTATCATAATATCAAAGTTTTATTAAAATCTAAGGCGGCAATTAAGAAAGATTTTTCTAAATTATTAATTCCAATAGGGATTTTTGATATAGAAAGTTTAAAACATTTAGTTTCTTCCTTACATTCAGATACACTTCCTGATTTTATGGTTCGTGAAGTAGAATCAATTTGGAATGAGTATGAAACTTTTAATAATATTCGTGTACTTGATGTCGGAGCTGATCTAGCATATTTTAAACATCTGAAACTTTTATCTAATGAGTTAGATGAGGTACTGTCTCAGGTTATTGTCGAAATGATTGACTTTTATAATATTATTACTGTAAAACGTGGTTTATCTCAAAATAAGAGTCATGGGGATATTTTACAATTACTTTCAGATGAAGGAAGTATTTCTGCTAAAGAATTTATATACATTGTAGAAAATCAAGAAATATTTGTGTGGTTCAATAAAATAAATCCAAGCTTAGATTCAATCTTTTCAACTTATGAATTGAAGATGCAGGACGCAACAATTTCATCTTCTGAGTTAGAATTTTTATGTGATTTACTATTGTATAAAACTTTAGATCAAGGAAGGTACAATGTAGAGGGGCCGTTAGTTCTTGCTAGATATTTATTGGGATGTGAGTTTGAAGTAAAGAATCTCAGAATGATCATATCAGCTCTTCAAAATACAATTCCCTTTGAATCAATAAAAGAAAGGATACGCCCACATTATGGAAGCTAATAAGTATAAAATTGGCATAATTGGTAGCCGTGATATTATTTTACCATTTAGCATGATTGGGTTTGATATATTTCCTGCCTACCAAGAACAAGAAGCTATAAATACACTAAGAAAATTAGCTCAATCTGATTATGGTGTCATTTATATCACTGAAGACATTGCTTCAATGATATTAGATACAATTCGCCATTATGATTCCCAAGTTGTGCCTGCTATTATTTTATTACCGACTCATAAACAAGGTTTAAATTTAGGATTAAAACGTATAGAGGATAATGTAGAGAAAGCAGTAGGACACAATATTTTATAATAATGTACAAAATTGTCTGTAATATTATTCTATAATTTTTGGACTTAGTAAGGAGAATAACTTTGACTCAAGGGAAGATTATAAAAGTATCGGGACCTCTAGTTATTGCATCAGGTATGCAGGAGGCTAATATTCAAGATATTTGCCGTGTAGGTAAGCTAGGGTTAATCGGTGAAATTATTGAAATGAGAAGAGATCAGGCATCTATCCAAGTCTATGAAGAAACATCTGGTCTTGGTCCGGGAGAACCTGTTGTTACAACTGGAGAACCTCTCTCGGTTGAATTAGGGCCTGGATTGATTTCTCAAATGTTTGATGGCATACAACGCCCATTAGATCGATTTAAATTGGCTACTCATAATGATTTTCTAGTTCGTGGGGTAGAAGTTCCAAGTTTGGATAGAGATATTAAGTGGCATTTTGATTCCACTATATCAATTGGTCAAAAAGTGAGTACGGGTGATATTCTTGGAACTGTCAAGGAAACCGAAGTAGTTAATCATAAAATTATGGTTCCTTATGGAATATCTGGCGAAGTCGTTTCTATTGCCTCTGGCGATTTTACAATTGATGAAGTTGTATATGAAATAAAAAAATTGGACGGTAGTTTCTATAAAGGAACACTTATGCAAAAATGGCCTGTCCGCAAGGCGCGTCCTGTTTCTAAACGTTTAATCCCAGAAGAACCATTAATCACAGGTCAACGAGTTATTGATACATTCTTTCCAGTAACCAAAGGGGGAGCAGCAGCTGTTCCTGGACCGTTTGGAGCAGGAAAGACAGTTGTACAACACCAAGTAGCTAAATTTGCCAATGTTGATATTGTTATTTATGTCGGTTGTGGAGAACGTGGAAATGAAATGACGGATGTACTGAATGAGTTTCCTGAGTTGATTGACCCTAATACAGGACAATCAATTATGCAACGGACAGTTCTGATTGCTAATACTTCAAATATGCCTGTTGCTGCTCGTGAGGCTTCAATTTATACAGGAATTACCATGGCTGAGTATTTTCGTGATATGGGCTACTCTGTCGCCATTATGGCTGATTCGACTTCACGTTGGGCAGAAGCGCTACGTGAAATGTCAGGACGTCTAGAAGAAATGCCTGGTGATGAGGGTTATCCTGCTTATCTTGGAAGTCGTATCGCTGAATATTATGAAAGAGCGGGACGTTCTCAGGCTCTAGGGCTTCCAGAACGTGAAGGAACGATTACTGCTATTGGAGCTGTATCGCCACCCGGTGGAGATATTTCAGAACCAGTTACTCAAAACACTTTACGGATTGTGAAAGTTTTTTGGGGGCTTGATGCTCCGTTGGCACAGCGACGTCATTTTCCTGCAATTAACTGGCTTACCTCTTATTCACTCTATAAAGACAGTGTGGGAACTTATATAGATGATAAAGAGAAGACAGATTGGAATAGTAAAATAACTCGTGCGATGAACTACTTACAACGGGAATCTAGTTTAGAGGAAATTGTTCGTCTTGTTGGAATTGATTCTCTGTCTGAAAATGAACGACTAACGATGGAAATTGCTAAACAAATTAGAGAAGATTATTTGCAACAGAACGCTTTTGATTCGGTAGATACATTCACTTCGTTTGCAAAACAAGAAGCAATGTTAAGTAATATCCTAACTTTTGCTGATCAGGCAAATCATGCTTTAGAGTTGGGTTCTTACTTTACAGAGATTATAGAAGGTACCGTGGCAGTTCGAGACCGTATGGCGAGAAGTAAATATGTTTCAGAAGATAGATTAGATGAAATCAAAATTATTTCAAATGAGATTACACATCAAATTCAATTGATATTAGAAACAGGAGGTCTATAAATGAGTGTTATAAAAGAATATAGAACTGCTAGTGAAGTTGTTGGGCCTCTTATGATTGTTGAACAAGTTAATAATGTGTCTTACAATGAGTTAGTTGAAATTCAACTTCATAATGGAGAAATTCGTCGTGGACAAGTTTTAGAGATCCACGAAGATAAAGCAATGGTTCAGCTTTTTGAAGGATCTAGTGGAATAAATTTAGAAAAGTCTAAAATTCGTTTTGCTGGTCATGCACTAGAATTGGCTGTATCTGAGGATATGGTTGGTAGAATTTTTAATGGGATGGGAAAACCAATTGATGGTGGACCAGATTTAATTCCAGAGAAATATTTAGATATTGATGGTCAAGCTATTAATCCTGTATCTAGAGATTATCCAGATGAATTTATTCAGACAGGGATCTCCTCTATTGATCATTTGAATACTCTTGTACGTGGTCAAAAATTACCAGTATTTTCAGGTTCGGGCTTACCTCATAATGAATTAGCAGCTCAGATAGCAAGACAAGCGACTGTTTTAAATTCTGATGAAAATTTTGCGGTTGTATTTGCAGCAATGGGTATTACTTTTGAAGAAGCTGAGTTCTTTATGGAAGAACTCAGAAAAACAGGAGCGATCGATCGTTCAGTCTTATTTATGAACTTGGCAAATGATCCTGCAATTGAGCGTATTGCAACTCCCCGCATTGCTTTAACTGCGGCAGAGTATCTAGCTTTTGAAAAAGATATGCATGTTCTAGTTATCATGACGGATATGACTAACTATTGTGAAGCGTTACGTGAAGTCTCGGCAGCTCGCCGTGAAGTTCCAGGTAGACGAGGCTATCCGGGATATTTATATACAAATTTATCAACTCTATACGAAAGGGCTGGTCGCTTAGTTGGTAAAAAAGGTTCAGTGACACAGATTCCTATTTTAACAATGCCAGAAGATGACATAACACATCCAATTCCTGATTTAACTGGATACATTACTGAAGGGCAAATTATTTTGTCGCATGAGTTGTATAATCAAGGTTATCGTCCACCAATCAATGTTTTACCTTCTCTCTCTCGATTAAAAGATAAGGGATCTGGAGAAGGTAAAACTCGTGGAGATCATGCTCCAACTATGAATCAACTGTTTGCAGCCTATGCCCAAGGGAAAAAGGTTGAAGAGTTAGCAGTAGTATTAGGAGAATCGGCTTTATCTGATGTAGATAAATTGTATGTGAAGTTTACAAAGCGTTTTGAAGAAGAGTACATCAACCAAGGATTTTATAAAAATCGAAATATTGAAGATACGTTGAATCTTGGGTGGGAATTACTATCAATTCTTCCTAGAACAGAGTTAAAACGTATCAAAGATGATTTGCTTGATAAATACTTACCTTTGGTAGAAGTTTAATCCAGAAATGGAGTGATTATCTATGGTGCGTTTGAATGTAAAACCAACTCGTATGGAATTGAATAACTTAAAGGAACGTTTGAAAACAGCTGAACGTGGACATAAGTTATTAAAGGATAAAAGAGATGAATTGATGAGGCGATTTATTTCTTTGATTCGTGAGAATAATCAACTTCGGAAAGAAGTAGAAAGTTATCTAATTGATAATCTAAAAGCCTTTGCAGTTGCTAAATCATTAAAGAACTCTCTAATGGTGGAGGAATTATTTTCAATTCCATCGAAAGAAATTGAATTATTTGTTGAGAAAGAAAATATCATGAGTGTAACAGTTCCTAGAATGCATATGAATATTACTTCTCAAAATGAGAACAGTGAATACAGCTATTTATCTTCTAATAGTGAAATGGATGATGTATTTGCTACAATGAATAGTTTAATTGATAAATTACTAAGACTGGCAGAAGTTGAAAAAACGTGTCAGTTAATGGCTGATGAAATAGAAAAAACACGTAGACGTGTAAATGGATTAGAATATTCGATTATTCCAAACTTGTCAGAAACTATTCATTATATAGAATTGAAACTAGAGGAGGCAGAAAGAGCCAATTTAGTTCGGATTATGAAAGTGAAATAGATCCTTTATTTAGATTTTAATTAGATGAACCAATATCAGCTTGGATAAGGCGGTAAGCCTTTCTAAGCTTTTTTATTGACAGTATCAGGATATCTTTTTCAAAATTTTGGTTTGTTAGATAATGAAAATGTTTCTACCGATTTAGATTTAGGATTAATAAGTCGTAAATGTAATTTTAAAGAAAAAGATAAGTTAAAAAAAGATGTATTAGCAAGAGTTGGTCTAACTCATATTCATCTAGAACAAAAGATATATGAATTGTCTGGCGGTGAAGCATAACGTGTTGCTTTAGCGAAAATCATTCTTAAAAATCCACCATTAATACTCGCGGATGAGCTGACTGCATCACTCGATCCGACGACTTCACAAGGAATTATGAAATTATTATTAGATATGAAAAATGAAAATCGTCTAATCATCATTGCAACTCATAATCCCGATATTTGGAATCAAGCAGATGAAGTTATAAATTTAAATCAATTATAGTTACAGCCAATATATATTTTCTATATTTTAAAGTTATTTTATCTGAATCCGTAAAAGCAGTTCAATCTTGTACTGACCCCCAAAAGTTAGACAATTAATTTATCCGAAGGATTTAGTTCTGTATTGCACAGGGCTAAGTCCTTTTAGTTTTACCTTAATTCGTTTATTGTTGTAGTAATCAATATAGTCTACAATAGCTTGTTCCAATTGCTTAAACGACTGAAACGACTTCTCATAACCGTAAAACATTTCCGATTTCAGAATCCCAAAGAAGGACTCCATCATACCATTGTCTGGGCTGTTACCCTTACGTGACATGGATGCTTGAATTCCCTTACTCTCTAGGAACCGATGATAAGAATCGTGTTGATATTGCCAGCCTTGGTCACTATGGAGAATCGTATTCTCGTAGTGCTTCTCTTTGAATGCCTGTTCCAACATTGTTTGTACTTGTTCTAAGTTAGGCGAACAAGAAAGATTAAAAGCAATAATTTCACTGTTAAAGCCATCTAAAACTGGTGATAAGTAAAGCTTTTGAGTACTTGCTGGAATGGCAAATTCTGTCACATCTGTGTAGCACTTTTCCATTGTTTTAGAGCCTTCAAATTGGCCTTGAATGAGATTCTCTGCCTTCTTGCCAACGTCTCCTTTATGAGAAGAATATTTTCGTTTCTGTCGCATTTTAGCTTGTAAATTGAGTACTTTTATCAAGCCTTGAACTCTTTTATGATTTACCAGATAACCACGATTTCTTAGTTCTAAATGAACCCGGCGATAAGTATAATTTCCCTTGTGTTCGATAAAAATGGATTGAATTTCAGCTTTAAGCTATTGGTCCTTATCTGGTTTATCTAGCTGTTTCAAGTGATAGTAGTAGGTCCAACGAGCTAGTTTAATGGCTTCTAGAAGAAGATCTAACGAAAACTCAGTCATTAATTCTTGAACAATTTCTGTCTTTCTTCTTTCTCTTTTTCCTCCTTCAATCGGAGTTCTCTTAACTTTTTTAGGATGGCATTCTCCGCTCTCAGGTACTCTCCCTCTTGTTTTCTCAACAATAGTATACCCGTTTTTCCTGTATTGTGCTAGCCAGTTAAGAAGTATCGTACGACTTGGGAGACCGTATTCAAGAGAAACTCTATCTTTAGTCCAGCCTTCATGTCAGACTTTATGAATCATTTCTTGTTTTAAATCAGGAGAATAGTAACGATTTTTTCCTTTTTTGCCGAACTCTATTCCGTAACGATCAATCAATTTAATCATGTACCTAAGATTAGAATTGTTTATCTCAAATTTATTTGAAATCTTCTCTAAGCTATATCCTTGCTTTCTTAGTTCATAGATCTGAACTTTATCCTCATAACTCAATTTCATAATAAAACACCCCAAAAAGTAGATTTTTTCTGTCTAACTTTTGGGGTGCAGTTCATCTTGTACTGCTTTTTTCTTTTACGACTTACGCTGTTTGGCTTCATGAGCAAGCCCTCAAAGTGAACTAATAACAAATCATGAGAAGTCAAAGTGATGAAATTTCTGTAACAGAAGTAGAGCGAATTGCTGAACCATTAAATGAGTATATCTCGAAGTAGAAGCGTCTATTTTGACTTTTAGTCTGATAGAATGGTAGTTTGAAAATGTAAATGATAGCTACTGTTCATAAAACATAAAAGGTAAGTACGGTGTTGTGAGAAGAGCTAGAAATTAGCACTTACCTGATTATTCCAATAACCTCAAAGATGTGATAAAAATTTCAACTACTCTTATCTATAATAAAGCTACCTGTTCTTTGAAAATTGAATCCACTCCGTCTTGATTAGCGTGCCTGTGTAAGTAGGGACTGAGAGTATTTCCCTGTGAAGGGCAACTGGCACAAGACGTGTGTGAGAATTTTCTAACAGACACGGAGTTTATCGTTTCCAGACTCAAACGATGCGACAAACTAGATAAAGGAGTTAATCATGAAGGTAGTAAACTTGTATGATTTGAAACAAATGGGAAATAAAGGTGGTTGTACCATCCAATTGATTCATCACTTTCCCTTTGGTATGGGCTTAGGACATCTCAAAAAAGACTACATTGAATTTAAACGTGTTGGTATCTTTGATGGGAAAGCAGTAGAAGTTACTCTTCGAGAACCTTATTCGAGAGATCTACTGCAGGTTGTCAAGTCGATTAAGCAACGTCAGAAATTGATAGCTTATCGTTATAAAGAAGGAAAGCTGCTATTTGTTAAGAAGGAGGTCTGAGATGTCCTTTGAACAACAGGAACGAATGGCAGTTCAATATGCAGAGCCTAGTCTTTTATTTACTGTAAGAAGTCTCTTAAAGATGCTAGAATGGTCTAGACGTCAGGCTTTAGAACAGGATTCCGCCTATAAGATAGGGGTGTAGAAATTAGAAGAATTGCTACAATCTCCCTATGCGATTGATACGATTAATCTGAAAAAAGATTTTTTAGAAAAACCAATTGATATAGAGAAATTTAAAGCTTTTTTAGAAAAAGAAGAGATTCCTTTAGCCATCGCTTGGCAAGGGGATTCCCTGCATTTCTACACGAAAGACCGTTCGATTCTAGACAATCATTTAGACCATCTGTTAGAAAAAATGGTGAATGATCCTGAGAAATTATCTGATTTTTCCATGGATAAGTCATTAGACGATGCAATTGATGAGGTTAAATCCCAAATTACCTTTAAATAATAGAGTATCGCAATTTGATTGCGGAACTCTTGTTTAATGAGAGTTGAGATAATATAAAGGCGATAATAATTGGGAGAATAATTATATTCCCCGCCAAACCCCACTAAGTTTTTATCTTGGTGGGGTTTCTTGGTACGACTTACCCTTATTAAAATTATTATGTAGTTTTTTTGAATTTAGCATCATCAAGATTCTGATTGTTTTGATATTGACTTTTCATTTATTTCTAATACTCATCTGTTTTCAAAAAGCATTCTAGTCCATCTCCGATTAACGATGGACTTTATCACCTCCTTCTCCAGTCCTTGTATGACATCTTGGAGTTGATTCATGACATCTTCCAATATGGGCATCAACAGCTCCATAACAATAGCGAAATTCTCGTATATAGTGACTATG
>ERZ1023497.48-NODE-48-length-61072-cov-139.050216_pt1 | contig 61072 bp, 59 predicted proteins | sample MGYA00380543_ERZ1023497 | MGnify/ENA primary metagenome ERZ1023497 (study PRJEB33173, sample SAMEA4830384) | metagenome | study: EMG produced TPA metagenomics assembly of the PRJEB25223 data set... | reverse complement strand
ATTGTGGGAATTGCGTACAGAATTATAAGTTGAGAATGGAAGTATAGAGATTTCCGGGCCGATAAAATAAATTACCGGTCCAGAAACAGGAAATATGGACCGATAAAAAAATTTACCGGTCCAGAAACAAAAATGAAGCTTAGGCAATTACTGTTGCCTCAGCTTTCTGCTTTCAAAGTCCTTCTAGTTCTAAATCATTTCACTATCTTTAACATCTGTTATAAACATATGTCCGGGTGCGTGTGTAATCATGATGTCTGGTTTGGCATCTAATGCGACAGACTGTGGTGTTACACCGCATCCCCAGAATACAGGAACTTCTCCGTCTTTAATTGTTACAGCTTTACCGAAATCGGGTTGTTCAAGGTTTCCGATACCGATTTCACTTGGATTTCCAATATGTATTGGTGTACCGTGTACTTCTTTGAAATGTGTTGTGATTTCAGTAGCTTTAATTGATTCTGCCATCGTCATAGGTCGCATGCTCACTGTAATGTTTCCTTTAAAAGTACCACTTGGTTCAGCGGGTATATTTGTTATGTACATCGGCACGTTATGATTCTCTTCTATATGACGTACTGGAATGCCCGCTTCAAGCAAAGCATGTTCAAATGTAAAGCTACATCCAATTAAGAAGCTGACCATATCATCTGAATACAACGCTTTAATATCCTCGTATTCTTGTACGAATTTGCCATCTTTATAAAGTCTGTACAATCCAACATCTGTTCTAATATCCGCTTCTTTTCCATATTTACTAAATGACGGTGATCCTACTTCGGATACATCAAGTAATGGACATGTCTTCGGATTTTTAAAACAAAATTTCAAAAAATCATAGGCATATTTAGAAGGCAAGATGACGACATTTGCTTGGACATACCCTTTAGCCATCCCACTAGTTGGTCGTGTTAATACGCCTTGTCTTATACTTGCTCTAATTTCCTCTGGTGATGCAGTTTGTAAATTCATGATATTATCCCCTTTCTGCATGGTTCTTCTTATTATATCATTTAAACATTATTCCGAGATTTCTAACAATCATATGGTAAAATATTTGTTGGTATGAACGTATAAAATAGTAAAGAAACGATAGGTGTTTATATGTTAAATTTATTTGTTTTATTATTAGAACGTGTTGGTTTAATTATACTCGTTGCATACATATTAATGAATACCACGTATTTCAAAAATATGATGGGTGAACGTGAGAAATGGTATGTAAAATGGCGATTAATTATAGTATTTTCATCATTTGCATTGCTATCTAATTTTACAGGTGTCGCGATTCATAATGGTGAAATTGTATCGAGTATGATTTATTTACATCTCGGTCCGGAAGTATCACTTGCGAATACACGTGTGTTAACTATAGGTGTTTCGGGGTTGATAGGTGGACCATTTGTAGGTCTATTCGTAGGTGTGCTATCAGGTATTTTTAGAGTTTATATTGGCGGTGCAGATGCATATACATATTTAATATCATCTATCGTCATTGGACTTGTCGCTGGTTACTTTGGTGCACAAGCAATGAAGTCAAAAAGTTATTTATCCGTGAAACAAAGCGCATTAGTGGGTGCATCTACGGAAGTTATTCAAATGATTTGTATATTGATATTCTCATCTCAAAAAGCAGATGCATGGGAACTTGTTCAACTTATTGCATTGCCGATGATTATCATTAATGGATTAGGTACTGCGATATTTATGTCTATTATTATTTCGACAGTTAAACAAGAAGAACAAATGAGAGCAATCCAAACGCATGATGTATTAAAGCTCGTCAATCAGACATTGCCTTATTTTAAAGAAGGATTAACAGAATCATCTGCACATCAATCAGCAAAAGTTATCAAAGATCTCATGAAAGTTTCTGCTGTTGCTATTACAAATAAGACGCATATATTGGCGCATGTTGGTGTAGCAAGTGATCATCATACACCTGATAAGACGATTATTACTGATTTATCTAAAGCAGTTATTGAAACAGGTCAACAAAAAGAAGTCTATTCTAGTAAAGATATAGGGTGTCAACATCCGAACTGTCCACTTGAAGCGGCGATAGTTATTCCGTTATATGTACATGATGATATTGTAGGAACATTGAAGTTGTATTTTACAGATCATCATGATTTAACATTTGTAGAGAAACAACTAGCTGAAGGGCTCGCTAAAATATTTTCTAGTCAGTTAGAACTCGGTGCTGTTGAAACACAACGAAAATTATTACAAGATGCTGAAATTAAGTCGTTACAAGCTCAAGTTAATCCGCATTTCTTCTTTAATGCGATTAATACAATTTCAGCATTGGTTCGAATTGATCATGAGAAAGCACGTCAATTACTATTACAATTGAGTCATTTCTTCCGTTCGAATTTACAAGGTGCGAGAAACAATACGATTACAATTGAAAAAGAATTAGAACAAGTACGCGCTTATATTGCTTTAGAACAAGCGAGATATCCCGATCACTTTAAAATTGAATTTGATATACCTGAAGAACATTATTCTGCACTTGTACCACCTTTTGTTATACAAATATTAGTAGAGAATGCGATTAAACATGCGTTTACAAGTAGAAAAGATGACAATCGCATTTGGGTCAAAGTGAGTCGTAACCATCAATCGATTCAATTATGTGTAAGAGATAACGGACAAGGTATACATGAAGATAAAATTGCTATTTTAGGTAAGACAACGGTTGCCTCTCAGTCTGGAACTGGAAGTGCGTTAGAGAATTTAAATAGAAGATTAACAGGATTATTTGGAAATCATGCAGAATTACAATTCGATTCAAGTGATAAAGGAACGAAAGTATGTACGATTATTCCACACAAATATCGAGAGGAGGAAATGTAATGCATGCGTTAATTGTTGATGATGAGCCATTAGCACGTAATGAACTGAAATATTTATTGAATCAAATTGGTTCATTTAGTCAAATTGAAGAAGCAGAAAATGTTGAAGAAACATTGGAACAACTACTGTCACACGAATTTGATGTTATATTTTTAGATATTAATTTGATGGAAGAAAGTGGATTAGATTTAGCGAAGAAAATCAATAAAATGAAACATGTTCCGCATATTATCTTTGCGACTGCTCATGACACATATGCTGTACAAGCATTTGAATTAGAAGCAACAGACTATATCTTGAAACCTTTTGAGAAAGCAAGAATTGAACAAGCGATTAATAAAATTACGAATATCGAGACACAACAATCAGTGGAGCCGAAACCTGTCAATCACGATGAAGTCTTGCCTATTGAAATTGATGATCGTATTTATGTATTGAATGTAGATGATATTATTGCGATATCTGTCAACCAAGGTATTACGACGATTAATACGACTGACAATGAATATACGACAAACGAACCACTTAGTTTCTATGAGAAAAAGCTCAGTCACGCTAAATTTATTCGTATTCATCGCGCAAGTATTATCAATAAATGGCATATACAATCGGTTGAACATTGGTTTAATTCGACGTATCAAGTGACGTTGACGGGGAATATCAAATTACAAGTTAGTCGATCATATATGAAGTCATTTAAATCAGAAATAGGGTTAGTATAATTTTCAGAGCATAGATTTTGTAACTTAGAGGTCAATTATTGCATTTCACATTGAAAACGCTTTAAAAAATGATTTTCATATTAAGATAACCTTAAGAGATTACTTCGGGAGGTTGTCAAAATGAAAAAAGTCAATAACTTCTTTCATCAAGTATTAACAATATCAATTGTATTATTAATTTCACATGTCATAGAAAGCTTTATGCCTATACCAATGCCAGCATCTGTTATCGGATTAGTGCTAATGTTTATCGCTTTAACGACAGGTATTATCAAGTTAGAACAAGTAGAAGCGGTTGGTACTGCATTGACGAATAATATCGGATTCTTATTCGTTCCAGCGGGTATTTCAGTAATCAACTCATTAGGCATTTTAAGTACGAGTCCAATACTTATCATATTACTGATTATTATTTCTACAATTTTATTACTTGTTTGTACGGGTATCTTTTCACAAATGATCATTAAACCAAGTGAAAAAGCAGCTAAACGTACGAAAGAAATTAACAATAAACGCGTGGCAGGTGATTATGCATGATGGAACATTTAGGCCTTAATACACCATATTTCGGTATCGGATTATCTGTAATATTATTCTTAGTCGGTACATATTTATTTAAAAAAACAAATGGATTCTTCTTGTTTGCGCCATTATTTTTCAGTATGGTTGGTGGTATTGTATTTTTAAAAGCGACAGGCATTCCATATGAAAATTACAAAATAGGTGGAGATATTATTAATTTCTTCCTAGAACCAGCAACAATTTGTTTCGCAATTCCTTTATACAAAAAACGTGAAGTGCTTAAAAAACATTGGCATCATATCATGGGTGGTATTGCTATTGGAACAGTAGCAGCACTTGTTATTATTTATATTGTAGCGAAAGCATTCCAATTTGGTGATGATATTATCGCGTCAATGTTACCACAAGCAGCAACAACTGCAATTGCATTACCAGTTTCAGAAGGTATTTCAGGTATTAAAGAACTCACATCATTAGCCGTGATTTTAAACGCCGTTATTATAATGGCATTAGGTAATAAATTATTGAAACTCTTTAATATTACAAATCCGATTGCGAGAGGATTAGCTTTAGGTACAAGTGGACACACACTCGGTGTCGCAGCAGCAAAAGAATTAGGTGAAGTAGAAGAATCAATGGCCAGTATTTCACTCGTTCTTGTTGGTATCGTAGTCGTAGCAGTCGTTCCATTCTTTGTTATGTTCTTATTATAGAAAAAATGACAAGCGCCTGTAACATGTTTATGTTACAGGCGCTTGTCATTTTATTTATCTACTAAAATCCATCTAGATAATATAAATGTTATTGGAATTGTAAAAATTAATCCGATAAATGGTGCAAAAGTTTCGTTTACATGAAGTAACTGTACAAACACAAATAATAATAATGTTTGTAATCCCATATTTACAACTTGTGTAATAGGAAATTGAATGAATTTTTTGATGGTAGGTTGAACACGATAAACAAAATAACAATTCAAATAAAATGAAATGATAAAGCTTATTATGAAACTCAATATATGACTTACTAAATATTGAATGTCGAACACTTTTAATAATAATAAATATATCCAGTAATAATTAACTGTATTGATGCCACCTACAAGTATAAATCGAATGATTTCTCCGTGTTTCTTGAACATATAGCTACTCCTTAAGTACGCAATTTATTATACGACCAGGCCACGTTTAGTACTATATTGTTCGTATAAATGATTTTGTGCAATTTCTTCTAAAATCTCAACGACTTTATAGACTTCTTCATAAGATGTATATAAAGCAATAGGTGCTAATCGAATCACATTCGGCTCTCTAAAATCAGGAATCACACCTTTATCTTTCAACGCTAAACTGATTCTATATGCTTCATCATGCACTAAACAAACATGTCCACCTCGTTTAAAATCATCACGTAAGTTCCCAACTGAATAACCATAGTCAGTTAACTTTTCATCAATTAAATACATTAAGTATGACGTAATATGAAGTGATTTCGTTCTAATAGCATGCATGCCAACTTCGTTAAAAATGTTAAGCACACCTTCTAATGGTGCCATAGAGAGAATATTTGGCGTTCCAACTTGCCAACCTGAAGCATCTCGTTGATGTTCAAATGTATGATTAAGTTGGAATTGTGTTTCGTCTTTATTCCCGAACCAACCGGCAGTACCAGGACTGCGATTAAAGTGTTTCTTATTGATATATAAGCCAGCAGTTGAACCAGGTCCACCTGATAAATATTTATATGTACACCATACAGCAAAGTCTGCATCAATTTGGGCTAAGTCCATTTCAATCGCGCCGATTGCATGACATAAGTCCCATCCAATGATGATTTGACGTTCCTTTGCAGCCATTGTAATTTTTGCCATGTCTAATACTTGGGCACTTCGATACAGTACAGTAGGCAATAGAATAAGTGCAACATCATCCGTCATTGCATCAATAATGGCATCTTCATCAATGAATACACCATCTGAACTTTTAACAACTTTAACTGCATCGTTTGGATCTAATCCTTTTAGACGCACTTGACTATCTACGGCATAACGGTCAGTAGGGAAGTTTAAGTCATCAACTAATATTTTGTGTTTATCTTTAGTCGGTTCGTAAAAAGTACTGATAGCTTGATGTATATTGGATGTCGTGCTACCAACTACAACAACTTCTTCAGGACTCGCACCAATTAAAGGCGCCATGTTTGAAGCAATGTGTTTAGAATAATGATAGTATTTGCTGTCTTCAATATTCCAAATTTTGATACCTTCTTTTTTCCAATCTTCTAATGCATTGAGTAATGATGCCTCAGCATCTTTAGAAGCAAGACCTAAAGAGTTCCCATCCATGTATATTTCGTTAGGTTGTATATAAAAACGATCACGAACATGATGTAACACATCCGCTTTGTCCAAAGCTTCGGCAAATTCTTTTGTTGTATTAAATGAAGTATCCATTTGTTCATCCCCTTATAAATAATGAATCATTCTTTAAATATAATTGTATACTTTCCATGTAAAAGTCACAAAGATAATGATATTTGTAATGGGTGGATATAGGATAGAGGCGTGGGCAGGAAGTGTGAGGTTGGGATTGGGATTTGCAGGCCGATAAATAAAAATAGCGACCCAAAAATGGAGTTTCTGGACCGATAAAAAAATTTACCGGTCCAGAAACGGAAAATATGGACCGATAAAATAAATTACCGGTCCATATTTTGCATCTCATTTATCCATTATTCATTTTGACTACTAATCTTGCGGCGTCTCCTTTTGCTAGTCGATCGAATCCTTCATTAATTTCATCTAAAGGTAATGTGTCTGTTAGTAATGAATCGATATCTAAGCGCCCTTGTTTATAAAGCGCGATAAATCTTGGGATATCTCTCATTGGTACACAACTACCAACATATGAACCTTTAATGGTTCTTTCTTCCGCGGCTAAAGTAACTTGTGGAAATGAAAATTCATGTTTAGGGTCTGGTAATCCGGTTGTAACTGTTGATCCGCCACGTTTAGTGATTTTGTATGCAACTTCCATTGCTGGCACGACACCGGCAGTTTCAAATGCATATTCAACCCCGCCTTTTACATAAGCTTTAACTTGTTCAACAACATCATCGTCTCCTGAATTAAAAGTTGCAGTTGCACCGAGTTTTTTAGCTAATTCAAATTTGCCTGGATTAATATCTAATGCAATGATTTCTCCTGCTCCAGCTAATTTAGCGCCTAAAATTGCATTCAAACCAATACCGCCTAATCCAACAACTGCGACTGAGCTGCCTGGTCTTACTTGTGCTGTATTAATAACTGCGCCTATACCTGTAATAACAGCACATCCAAATATGGCTACTTTTTCAAAAGGAATGTCTTTATCAACTTTAACGATAGAGTGTTGTGAAACAACAGCATAATCTGCAAAGCCAGAAACCCCTAAGTGATGATGCATATTATCTTCGTCATTATGTAGTCTTATGCCACCATCTAGTAGTTCTCCTTGCTCATTAGAAGCAGCGCCATTCTCACATAGTGCAGGTCTACCTTCACTACATGGTAGACAATGACCACAGTTTGGAATAAATGTACAAACAACATGATCACCAACCTCAAAGTTTGTTACGTTGTCTCCAATTTCAATAATTTCTCCTGCCGCTTCATGTCCAAGTGCCATAGGAGTAGGGCGTGGTCTACTTCCATTAATAACGGATAAATCTGAATGACATAAACCTGCCGCTCCAATTTTGATGAGCACTTCATTTTGATTCGGTTTATTTAATTCAAGTGTTTCAATTTTTAACGGTTTACTTTCTGAATATGGACTAGGTAAACCCATTTCGTGCAATACTGCTGCTCGTGTCTTCATTAGCTTTCACTCCTATATGATTAACATTATTCGTAATATCCATCTGTTGATTTTCTAAAGCCTTCAAATTGATTACCATCATGGCCGAACCAAATTTGTGCGTCTTTCTCTTTAGCGAGTCTTTTAATCTTTTCAACAGATCTTGCCCAACCAATTGAATCATATAAAATACCAGGTGGCTTTAAAATGTCTCCCATACTTTCAGCTGTGTAAATAGCATCTGAAGCCAATATCAGTGTACCGAGTTCCTGAGTTTCTACTTCTAATCCAATCATGCCCCATGCATGACCACTACCAAAATTCAGTACTTTAACTCCTTTAACAATTTCTAAATTATCTTCATAAGGTTTAATCGTTTTCCATGTTAAATCATTTTTAATCCAAGCATCAATATCCGCCCAAATATAAGCACCAGCTTTTTGGTTACGCGCATAAGTCTGCATCGTTCCATTAAGTTCATCATCATGCACAATTACAGTTGCGTTTGTAAAATATTCAAGACAACCCGCATGGTCTAAATGAAGGTGAGAAGCTACTACATAATCAACCTCGCTTGGATCGACATTAATTTGTTCAAGTCTATTAGGTAAGTAGCAAGATTCATCAGCAGTATACGGGAATGCTTTTTGAGTTTGGTTAATCCATCTACCGTTTTCCCCCATAGAGTTAGGATTACAAGCCGTGTCGAATAAAATCTTTGCTTCAGGATGATCAATAAATACGGTGTAAATAGGAAATTCAAACATTTCATTAGGTGCATTAGGATTATCCAAAGTAGCTTGATTAGAGCCTGCAATCATTAGATTCTTGTCCATTCTCATACGACCATTGTCGAGTACATAAAGCTTTATTCCTTGATTATTTACATTTGCCATAAATCATCACCTCAATCTTTAGTGTATAATTACATTATAATTGTAATCGTTTTCAAGAACAAATAAAAAGACAAATGTAATAGAGATTGAATAGGGTGATGAGGTTGGAATATGGACCGATAAATAAAAATAGCGACCCGAAAATGGGATTTGCAGGCCGATAAAATAAAATAGCGACCCGGAAATCGAAATTTCCGTGGTCGCTTCATCTTTGTTAAACGAGTTTCTTCCTAATACTACCTGATATAAAATCAACTACTGCTACCATTATGACTAAACCTATTAATATAATACCTACTCGATCCCAAGTTCGAGTTTGCAAAGCAAATATTAATGGTGTACCGATACCGCCAGCTCCGATTAAACCGAGTATTGAAGCGGATCTTAAGTTTAACTCAAAACGATATAATACTAATGATATGTATGAAGGTAGTATTTGTGGTACTACTGCAAACATAAGTGTCTTAATCGAATTGGCGCCACTTGCTACGAGTGATTCTGTTGGACTTAAATCTAGATTTTCTAAATCTTCAGCGAACAATTTACCCATCATACCTATAGAATGAATACCTAGTGCAAGTACACCTGAAAATGAACCTGGACCTACAGCTTTAATAAAGATAATAGCCATAACAATTTCAGGAAACACTCTTATAACACTCAAAATAAATTTACTAATACTAGAAACAGGTTTAAATTTTACCATGTTTTTAGCAGCAATAAATGCAAGTGGTATAAATAAAATGGCTGATAAAAATGTACTAATAACAGCAATTGCAAATGTTTCTAATAAACCTCTAAGAAGGTCTTCACCTTCAGGAATATATACATAATTCCAATCAGGATGAAATAATCCATCTACAATAGATTTCATAATTGTTCCTGACTGTGATTTGATTTCGAAAGCGGGTAATCCTACAAAAGCCCAAATTAATAATACGACAAGAATGATACTTGTAATCCATCGAGAAATAATGGATTTGCGTTGTCTTTCTGGCTTTAACTGATAATGAGTTTGTGTCATATTAATTTTTCCCTCACTTTCGTACTTACTAAGTCAATGATTACAACAATAACAAGTGTTACAAGTATGATTGTTAATGTCTTAGGATATTGGAAAAGCCCTAACGTTTGATCATAATACAGACCAATACCACCAGCACCTACTAAACCTAATACTGCTGCCGCTCTTATGTTAATTTCGAATGCGTATAATACATAAGACATATATGGTGCAATAGCTTGTGGGATTATCGCATATGTAATCCATTTTAATTTATTTGCACCAACTGCAGTCATAGCTTCTAATGGGCCATCATCAATACTTTCTAATGATTCATACATCAATTTACATATGATACTAATAGATAAAATGATGATTGCGAGTACCCCTGGAATTTGACCGATACCAAAAATTGCAACGAATACTGCTGCAAGTAATAAGTCAGGGATTGTTCTTACAATATTCAAGATAAATCTACAAGGATAAGTAATCCAACTTGAACGAATGACATTGCGGGCACACAGGATTGAAATAGGAATTGAAAGTAGACCACCTATAAATGTCCCTACAACTGCCATTCGAATGGTATCTAGCATTGGTTTAGTGATACTAGAAATATAACTTAAATCTGGTGGAACCATACTTTTGAACAGTTCGACCATTTGTGGAATACCGTACATTAAATCACCAATACTAAAGTTTGTAAACATGAAACTCCAAACGACTAATATAGCGACGATAATGATTGATAAAACAACTTTTAAAGAAGTCTTACGACGTAAGTAAGGTTCAAAGCGTTCTTGGTTAGAGTCCATTTACTGCACCCCTAACTTCTCGTCATTTTTAATATGGCGTCCATAAATTTCGGCAAATGTTTCATCCGTTGCTTCTGATGCAGGACCATCATAAACTAATTCACCAGCACGTAGCCCGATAATTCTAGTACCGTATTCTTTTGCTAAATCTACGAAATGCAGGTTGATGATAATCGTAATACCTAATTCCTCGTTAATACGCTTTAAGTCATCCATAACTTGTTTCGTTGTAAGTGGGTCTAATGACGCAACAGGTTCGTCTGCAAGGATGATAGACGATTCTTGACATAAAGCACGTGCAATAGAAATACGTTGTTGTTGACCACCAGATAATTCATCAGAACGGTTATACGCTTTTTCTAGTATATTTACTCTATCTAATGATTCTAATGCTTTTATTTTATCTTCTTTCGGAAATAAACCGAGTACCATTTTCCAAGTAGGGTGGTATCCGACTCTACCACTCAACACGTTTCTTATTACAGATGATCGTTTGACTAAATTGAAATGTTGGAAAATCATACCTATATTGCGGCGCATCATCAGTAATTCTTTACCTGATGCTTTAGAGATGGATTTACCATCAATTAAAATATCGCCTTCAGTAATATCATGTAAACGATTGATAGAACGTAGTAGGGTAGATTTACCAGCACCTGATAAACCTACAATTACTGCAAAGTCGCCTTTTTCAATATTTAAATTGATATCTTTCAGGCCTTGGTGACCATTTTTATATATTTTGCTCACGTTTTTAAATTCTATTTGACTCATATGTATCCCCCTTAAAAAATAAAAGCTCTGCTCATAATAGGAGCTGAGCTTTTATATTAAATCTCATCATTATTTTTCGTTATCGTTTACTTTTTTACCGTATTCACGTACGATATCGAATTCAGAGTCTTTACTATCAACATAGCCTTCATGACTATAAACTTCACTTACAATTTTGTGACCTTCTTTAGTTTTTGCGATATCTTTAAAAGCTTTTTTAAGTTTATCTCTAAATTTGTCATCCATATCGCTTCTTACTGAAATTGTATCGTTTGGAATATCTTCAGTTAATTCTACGATTTCAGTATCTTTGAAGACGTATGGTTGGTCTTTCTTAACAATGTTACGAGCATCTTGGAATGTTACAGCTACATCAACGTCACCATTTAATAATGCAATAATAGCTTGGTCATGTCCTTTAACATTTGTAATTTTCATGTCGTTAATTGGATTGATGCCTTCTTTTAATAATTCAGCTACTGGATAAGTGTATCCTGCAGTTGATGTAACATCTTGTAAGGCAATTTTTTTACCTTTCATATCTTTTAAAGATTTAATTCCAGAATCTTTTTTAACAACAAATTGTGATTTATAACTTTTAACGAGTTTGTCATTATTAGATCCGTCTTTGTTAACGCCATAACGTTGTGCTTGTAGTAATACATCAGCAGCTTTTTGATCATGTGCTAATGTGTAAGCAGTAGGTGGTAAGAAACCAACGTCTACTTTTTTAGATTTCATTGCTTCAACGATTGTGTTGTAATTTGTAGAAACTGAAACTTTTACTGGAATATCTAATTCTTTTGATAATAATTTTTCTAACGGTTTTGCTTTTGCTTCTAATGTGTCAGCATTTTGAGATGGAACGAATTGAATAGTAAGTTCTTTAGGTTTATAGCTGTCCCCTTTGCTATCCCCATCACTTGACGATTTTGAATCAATACTTGATTTCCCGTTGCCACATGCAGCTAGTAAAATCATTGCCCCCAACAAAAGTATGGTTACAAAACTAAAACTTTTTTTCATGTCCATTAATTAAACCTCCAAATATGTATTATCACTACAAATAAATAAAATCTCGATACAAATTTAATTATACGCTTCGATTATGTAAAATTACAATATGAATATGCATATATTTTCTATTTAATGCCATAATTTGTATGGACTCCATTTACATAAAAATATTACCACAAAATCTTATGTTTTTTTACATAAAAATAGAAAATTTTGTTAAATGATTGTAAGGATATTAAAGGTTTGTCTGATGCAACATATTTCTCGGGTTTAGTTAATATTTCACTTCAAAATTCATTACTTCTGGCACATCTTCTATACTGTGTTGCTCTAAGAAGTTAATCAGCATTTCTGCGCCTTCTACTTGAATATCTTTGATAATTTTATCAGCACTATACATGTTAAAGTCACCGCCACCAACTGCTCTATAATTATTAAGAACGATAGAATAATGTGCGTCTAATTCGATAGTCTTGCCTTTAAATAAAACATTTTCTACACGATTGCCAATAGGCTTATGAATATTGAATGTATATGAAATACCCGCGTACATATCATAGTTATAATGTTGTGGTTTAGGTTCAATGAAAGCCTTATTCACAACGAGTTCACCTTGCTCAATATCGAAGTATGAAGCGGTTCTTTCTAAGGCTAGTAATAAATCTTTACCAGTAATATCTAGTACATAGAATGTATTAGGGAATGGGTAATTGTTAATAACGTCACGCATCGTAATTGTTTGTCCAAACCCAACACCACTATCAAATAATGCTGAAGCGGAAATATCAGCACCACTAAGCTTCATTTGAGCATAATTAATAAAGTTAATCAGTGGGTGTGGCTTTATTCTTGCTTTAAAATGATCGTCGACATACATCGTTTGAGATTGTTGCGAGATTTCAGTATCTAACCAGTCATTAATTTCTTTTTCTAAGTTTGTAAGACTTTGTGGAATTGAAATTTGAGGTTGATAGTCTTTAACAAATAGTAATTCTGAATCTGCTGATAACACTTTATTTGTTTCTTCATCAATTTTTAATGTGATTTTACCGAGACAATCTCCTTTACCACCGGGTTGAATGACTGCTGTTTGATTAATGACTTCTGCAATTTCTCTATGTTGATGACCTGTTATCAATACATCAACATCTTCTAATTCTGTTAGTAAAGCAGATCCTTCATTCTCACCAGTAAGTAATTCAGTTTCTTCACCTGTATGTAAATCACGCTCAAAGCCTCCGTGATAGCACACGACAACAATATCCGCGTTACGTCTCACTTCTGGTATCAGTTCTTTCGCAGTTTCAACAGCAGATTGGAAACTTAATTCGGCTATTGTATCGGGTTTCTCCCAATGCGGTATATATTGAGTCGTTAAACCGATAATACCGAAAGTTGTTTTCTCTTTTTCTAAATAAATGACATCATTACCAGTGAAAGGTTGATGATCTTTAAAAATATTTGCCGATAACACGGGGTAGTTTAAAGATTTAATCGCATCATAAAGATAAGGTAAGCCATAGTTAAATTCATGATTTCCAATAACACCAAAGTCAAAACCAATTTGGTTGTATAGATCTGTTAAAGGCTTGCTTGATTTTGTTTCCGAAGCCAAATATGAACATAGTGGTGAACCTTGTAGAAAATCACCATTGTCCATTACGATGACATGTTCATGAGTTTTCTTGATATCTTGAATCATTTGGTTAATTTTAAGTAAGCCCTTAGGTAAGTCTTGATGAGCCTCTTGATAATCAGTAGGGAAGATATAGCCATGAATATCACTCACCGTTAAAATTATAATCTCTTTCATTATGAAAAAGCCTCCAATCATAAAATAATTCCTTGATAAATATAGTATAAACGAAACTTTTGAATAAAATGTAATATATTTTAGGATTAGAAGGAAATTTGGGGGAGGATATGGGAGTTTCTGGACCGATAAAATAAATTACCGGCCCAGAAATTGGAAATACGGACCGATACGAAAAATTATCGGTCCAGAAACGAGAAATATGGACCGATAAAAAAATTTATCGACCCGAAAATGAGATTATCAGGCCGATAAAAATAAATATCGACCCGAAAACAGGATTTACAGGCCGATAAATGAAAACCTGAGTCATCGCGTGATGACTCAGGTTCAATTTTTCAATATTAAATTAGAATGTTTGTCCTAATGCTTTTGCACGCTCGATTGCGTCTGCTTTGATTTCTTCTGCTTTTTCTGGGTTAGCATTGTGGCCTTCAACAATTAAACCGTCAAAGTCTGTAATTCCGTAGAAGTTCATCATTTGTCCGATGTAACGGTGACCCATTTCTAAGTCAGCTGCTGGACCTTCACTATAGTATCCACCACGTGCTTGAATGTGTAATGCTTTTTTATCTGGTAATAAACCAACTGGACCTTCAGCTGTATATTTGAATGTTTTGCCAGCTACTGATACTGAATCTAAGTATGCTTTCATAACTGGTGGGAATGAGAAGTTCCAGAATGGTGTAACAAATACATATTTGTCTGCATTAACAAATTGATCACTTAATTCGTTTAAGCGACGTACTTTACCTTGTTCGCCTTCTGAAAGTTCTTCAAATCCTTGTCCTGATTGTAATTTACCCCAACCAGCAAATACATCTGCATCAATTTGTGGAATGTATGAATTGTATAAATCGATATGAACGACTTCATCATTTGGGTTTGAAGCTTTATAACTTTCGATAAATGATTTAGCTGTTGCCATTGAAAAAGAAACAGTTTCATCATGTGGATGAGCTGTAATAAATAATACTTGTGACATAATAATATTTCTCCTCTGTGATAAAAATTAAACTAACTATAAATATTATACTTAAAATTTTTACTAAAGCAATAGGAACGCTCATGAAAATAAATGTTATTTTACACTTAAGTTTTAATAATGGTAGGATAAATGTAATGAATGATAATTTGATAAGAGGGATGATGGATTTTGAGTAAGAAATTATACTTAATGAGACACGGACAAACATTATTTAATGAGAAGAAAAAAATTCAAGGTGCATCTGATTCACCATTAACACAATTAGGTATTGAACAAGCGCGTATGGCAAAAAAGTATTTCGATGAATCGAATATAACATTTGAGTCGTTATACGCATCTACACAAGAACGCGCGAGTGATACGCTTGAAATTATATGTCCAGAAAGGCCGTATGTAAGATTAAAAGGATTAAAAGAATGGAACTTTGGGCTTTATGAAGCTGAAAGTGAAACATTAAATCCGCCACATAAGCCAGGTGAAACTTCTTATGGAGACTTCTTTGTTGATTATGGTGGTGAGTCTAGTGAAGAACTGCAAAATAGAATGAACGAAACTTTAACAGATATCATGAATACAGACGAAGCCAATACAATATTAGCAGTAAGCCATGGTGGAGCATTATATATGTTTTTACAACTATGGTTACCATTTGAAAAAGTTAAAGAAGTGAAATTCTCCAATTGTTGTATACTCGAATTTGAATTTGAAGCCAATACATTTAAATTTATACAAGCCATTAATCCAACAGAAATGGCATAAAAAACGGGACAGCCATCGTACATGATGACTGTCCCGTTCTATTATTTAATTGAAGGTATATAGAATCTAGAATTTTCATAATGGAATATGATTTTAGAGTAGTCGAAAGGAATACCTGTACTTGTGTAGAATATTTGTTCATATTCTAATGATGGATCACCTTCATTTAATTCCAAGTGTGTCGCATCTTCTTTATTTAATTTACCAATATTGAAATATATATCAGTGAATCCTACTTTGACTTTTAAGTTATTTTCAATGTAATGAAAGATTGAACCATTGGCAATTTCTTCATTCATGTATAAGACAACATTCTTACTAAAATAAGAAGTTTCAATACAGAATACTTCTCCATCAAGATATCTAACGCGATCGACAAGGTATACAGTATCATTGTCTTTTAACTTTAATTGTTGTTTTACTTCATCTTCAGGTTGAATCTCTGCGACTTTTAAGATTTTACTCGTTACATCGTGCCCTTTAAATTCATCTGAAAATCCATCAGCAGTAAATAAGTTAACAAATCCATCTCTTTTCGGATTTCTTACATAAATCCCACTGCCTCTAGCTTGATAGATTAAACCTGTTTTTTCTAGATTTTTGAGAGCATTGATAATCGTACTCTTGCTCACGTTAAATTCACTTCTTAAAACTTCAACACTCGGTAATTTATCCCCAGCTTCATAATGCCCATTATTGATAAGCGACTCAATACGTTCAGCAATAATCTCGTACTTAAGCATATTAATCCCCACTTTATGATAGATATTACTCATATTATAGCACTTGTTAAATTAATAACACTAACTAAATATATGCCTATCTTTACAAATTGTATCGGTATAATTATAATGTAAGTGTATACAAAATATCCGGAGGTAATCAAATGGCTAAATTAAACAAAGACTTTTTATGGGGTGGCGCTTTAGCTGCTAATCAATTCGAAGGTGGATATGATCAAGGTGGTAAAGGGTTAAGTGTTCATGATGTGATGACTGCTGGTGAGCATGGTAAAGCACGTGAAATTACTGAAAAGATTGAAGCGGACAAATATTATCCTAACCATGAAGGTATTGATTTCTACAATAGATATAAAGAAGATATTGGCCTGTTCAATGAAATGGGATTAAAGTGTTTAAGAACATCTATCGCATGGACGCGTATTTTTCCAAATGGTGATGAAACTGAGCCAAATGAAGAAGGGCTAAAGTTCTATGATAATGTGATTGATGAGCTTTTAAAATATAACATTGAACCTGTATTAACGTTATCTCATTTTGAAATGCCGTTACATTTAGCACGAGAATATGGTGGTTTTAGAAATCGTAAAGTTGTAGACTTTTTCGTTCGTTTTGCTGAAACTGTCTTCAATCGTTATAAAGATAAAGTGAAATATTGGATGACATTTAACGAGATTAATAACCAAATGGATACGAGTAATCCTATATTCTTATGGACGAATTCTGGTGTCACTTTAACAGAAGAAGATGATGCTGAAGAAGTATTATATCAAGTTGCGCATAACGAATTAATCGCAAGTGCACTTGCTGTATCAAAAGGTAAAGAAATTAATCCAAACTTTGTAATTGGAAACATGATTTCTCACGTACCTATTTATCCATATTCATGTAATCCTAAAGATATTTTAGAAGCGGAAATTGCCAGTCGTTTGAGATATTTCTTCCCAGATGTTCAAGTAAGAGGATATTACCCAGGTTATGCATTAAAAATGTTCGAGAAAAAAGGTTACGATATTAAGTGGCAAGAAGGCGACGATGAAATCTTGAAAAATGGTACGGTAGACTATATCGGCTTCAGTTATTATATGTCTACAGTCGTTAAACATGATGCAGAACAAAGTGTTGATGGTAATGTTGTGAATGGTGGATTACCAAATTCAGTAGAGAATCCATACATTAAAGTCAGTCAATGGGGTTGGGCAATAGATCCAATTGGTTTACGATATACTTTAAATGCGCTGTACAATCGCTATCAGTTACCATTATTTATCGTTGAAAATGGCTTCGGTACAACAGATGAATTTAAAGAAGACGGTACGATAGATGACCAAGAAAGAATCGATTACTTGAGAGAACACATTCAAGCGTCTATAGAAGCGGTTGATGAAGACGGTGTTGAACTAATGGGTTACACACCATGGGGCATAATTGATATTGTATCATTTACAACAGGTGAAATGAAAAAACGATATGGTTTAATTCACGTAGATCGTGATAATGCAGGAAAAGGAACATTAAAACGTACTAAGAAGAACTCATTCTATTGGTATAAAAATGTTATCGATATAAACGGTGAAGAACTTAAATAATAAAATATATTAACGAATTAATCTCTTGTCATATTAAATGACAAGAGATTTTTTTATGTTGTAATCAACCATTTGATGTTTGAATTCATTACTGTATTCTCTACGCTCTCTTCTCATAAAAAGACCACCTACTTTCTTAATTTTAACAATACTTCTCTTTAAAGAAGTTGTCCAATTAAGTGTAGACGGTCCAGTATTCTATTAGAAAATTTACAGTAGGAACTGCTTCTATTTTAGTCGGAGCTACTTTACTTTTCGGGATAGGTGAAGAAGCAAAAGCGGATGAACAACAAAATAATTCTGTACAATCACAGTCAAATAATTTAAATGATGATGGTCAATCTGAAGAGGCTATAGAAAAACAAACATCAACAGAAAAACAAATTGTAGATCAAGAGAGCACAGAAGAAATTGCAACTAATGAACAAGATGTCGCTAAAGAAGAACAAACAGAAGAAGCACCAAAAGCTGAAGAAGCAGAAAAAGCAACAACAGAAGAAGCGTCAACAGCTGAAGAAACAGACAAAGTAGAAACAGAAGAAGCGCCAAAAACTGAAGAAACAGACAAAGTAGAAACAGAAGAAGCACCAAAAGATGAAGAAACAAACAAAGCAGCAACAATTAATCCATTAACAGCAGAAAAAGTAGGCGAAGGCGATCCAACAACGGAAGTAACGAAAGAACCAACAGACGAAATTGTTAACTATGCACCTGAAATTATTCCTCATGGTACTCATGAAGAAATTGATCCAAACTTACCAGAAGGTGAAACTAAAGTTATCCCAGGTAAAGATGGATTGAAAGATCCTGAAAATGGTGAAATCATTGAAGAACCACAAGATGAAGTAATCATCCATGGTGCTAAAGAGGACACAGGAAGCGACTCAGATAGCAACTCAGACTCAGACAGCGATTCAAACTCTGATAGTGAATCAGATTCAGAAAGCAACTCAGATTCAGACTCAGATATGGGAATGGGTTCAACTGATTCAAACAACAATGATGGAAACGGCATTGCAAAAGCTGCAACTACAGATGATCATGATAAATCAAATAATGATAAGAAATTACCAGACACTGGTGAACAACCAATTAATAACGGTGCTTTATTCGGCGGTTTATTTGCTGGAGTTGGATCATTATTATTGCTTGGTCGTCGCAAAAAAGATAACAAAGAGAATAACTAATAACTAGATTATTCTTAAGTGATTTAAAAGTGGTTAGGTCATAAGACTTAACCACTTTTTATATAAATAACTTTTTCAACAATAAAAAATTTAGTTGAAAAAGTATTTAAAAATTCCTAGTATTGCTAAAGGTTGATTTAATGAATGACTTTAAGTGATAATATGTATAAAGTTATTTTGAAATAATAAAAAATGATGTACGAAGGAGTCTTTTTAATGCAAGAGAGAAAATTAGTCGCTGAAAAAGAAATCGAAGTTAATGTTTATGATATTGATGCTATGGGCATTGTGAGTAATATTGTGTATGTAAGATGGTTTGAAGATTTAAGAACTGCTTTTATCAACCAATATATGACTTACTCAGAAATGATGAAATTTAATATATCACCAATATTGATGAGAACTGAGTCAGACTATAAAGTACCATTGACGATTCATGATAAACCAGTTGGTAGGTGTTGGTTAGTTAAAGTGAGTAGAATGAAGTGGGAACTTGAATTCGAAATTGCTACAGAAGATAAAGTGCATTGTATGGGATATCAAAAAGGTGGATTTTATAACGTGGTAGATGAGAAAATAGCACAAACACCGAAAGTATTTTTAGAAATTTAAGTTAGGATGGCATATATGACAAATAATCAAGACACGTTATTGCAACCTATTGCTGTTTTTGATGCGGGAATTGGCAGCTATTCAATTGTAGAATTGTTAAAAAAGACCTACCCAAATCAAGACATAATATATTTGGCAGATCGCAATCAGTTTCCTTATGGTCAAAAATATATCCATGAATTAGAAACTGTAATCACACAAACCATTCATTATTTAGAAAAGTGGAATCCTCGTTTGATTATCGTGGCATCTAATGTACCAACGATTACTATTTTAAATAACATGAAAGATAATTTTGATACTGAAATCATAGGTGTATTTCCACCGGTGAAAGAAGCGTTAGAGAAATCTTCTAGTAAACAAATAGGTATTTTAGGTGTTCAATCTTTAATTGAAAGTGATGCATTAAATGAATTTATAAACAATGAAGTTTCTTCAGGCCATGTATATCAATTTAATGCTTCTTCATTAGTAGAATTAGTTGAAGACGGTTCATTTATATCCGATAAATATCGTACTTTAATGACTGTGAAGAATTTTATGGATGATATTATAGACCAACATGAAGAAATCGATATATTTACATTATCTTCTACACATTTACCGTGGTTGTATAGTTATTTTAAAGAATTATATCCACATATCATGTTTATTGATCCTGCTCAAACTGTTATTGAACAAGCAGCATCCTACATTTCCAACGGTCATGGCAGGATTAAGACATTAGTAACTGAAAATGAGAACTATACTATAGAAGGTTTTGAATCAATACTTGAAAAGTTAAATATAGACTTAGAAATTGAAAAGGTCGAGATAAATTAAAATTTTCATTTTACAACTTTAGATTATATGTTAGTATATCTTAACGATTAATTTAAAGGGGGTAAATGATGTTTGATATCGTATCTTTTCAACTGTTTTTAATCACAGTGCTTATCATCTGTATCACACCTGGTATTGATATGATGTTTATATTAAATAGAAGTATTTCACAAGGTAGAGATGCAGGTATATATTCAGCATTAGGTGTATCGGTTGGTGCAGTTGTTCATACTGTACTGTCAGGATTAGGGTTGTCCGTTATTTTACAAACTTCCGTTGTCTTATTCACGATTATTAAAATTGTCGGAGCAGTTTATTTAATTTATTTAGGTATACAAATGTTTATAAGTAAACAATCTTCAATCTCAATAAAGAAGACCGTGTATCAGTCTCGTAGAAAATTATTTGTACAAGGCGTGATCACGAACGTTACGAATCCTAAGGTAGCGCTATTCTTTATTTCCTTTATTCCACAGTTTATTTCAGTGGATAATCAGTACGGTCCAATACCATTTTTAATATTGGGTAGTATTTTCGCAGTAATGGGTGCGATCACATCATTTATCATTGCAATCTTTTCAAGTAGTTTAACAACAAAATTAAGAGAAAATATCGTAGCAGAAAAAATTATCAATAAAATAAGTGGTGCAGTATTTGTCATATTAGGAATAAGTCTATTCGGTACAAAATCATAAAGAAGTGAAAATGGCGCGGAACATTGAATAATGTCCCGGCCATTTTTTTATTGGGGAATAGTGGGATGAAGTGTTCTGAATGTTGCAAGTGGAGCGTGACTAGCAACATTGGAGGTCTGAATATTGCAAGTGGAGCGTGACTAGCAACATTGGAGGTCTGAATATTGCAAGTGGAGCGTGACTAGCAATATTGGAGCTGTGTATATTGCAAGACTGCCTAAACAAGCAACACCCACACCTCCCAATCTCCCTCATCTACAAAATTCCCGTATACGCCATTCGGATGATTTTTATATAAATGTATGAAAATTATGAACTTTCAATTTTCAGATGATTGTTTTGTGCTAAAATTTTAAATGTGTAGATATAAGGGGAGTGTGGACGATTATGAAGGTATTTGCAAAATTGGGCTGGTTTATTAAACAAGAAAGGAAAAATTATATTTTTGGCATTCTCATTTTATTACTCGTTGCGCTGATTGATTTGTTGCCACCACAAATTATTGGTCGAGTGATTGATGGTATTAGCTTTAATACTTTAACGGAAAAGACGCTTCTTATTTATCTCATCATTTTATTTCTTGCTGCTGTATTAACATATGTATTTCGGTACTACTGGCGCATTATGATTTTCGGGGCGAGTATGAGGTTAGGGAAGATATTAAGAGAGCGACTGTATCACAAATATACGTCAATGAGTCCTTCCTTTTTCCAAGAAAGACGTACTGGAGATTTAATGGCACATGCTACTAATGATATTAGAGCTGTTCAGAACACTGCAGGTGGCGGCGTTCTGACAATTGCTGATTCATTGATGTCAGGTGGGGCTGTTCTGATTACTATGGCAATTACTGTTGATTGGCGTTTAACTTTAATTGTGATGATTCCACTTCCTATTATGATTATATTAACGAGTTATTATGGTAAATTGCTTAACCGCGGTTTTAAAAAGGCACAAGCTGCGTTTAGTCAGTTGAATGATAAGACTCAAGAGAGTATTGCTGGGATAAAAGTTACAAAGACTTTTGGTTATGAAAAAGACGATCAAGCAGATTTTAAGCAACTAAGTGATGATGTCGTATACAAAAATTTAAAAGTTTCTAAAATTGATGCATTGTTTGATCCAACGATTATGTCAGTAATTGGTGTGAGTTACTTTTTAGCGATATTCTTTGGCGCAAGAATGGTGATTCAAGATGATATTACAATTGGACAACTTGTTACATTTACAACTTATTTAGGGATGATGGTTTGGCCACTGCTTGCACTTGGATTATTCTTTAACATTGTTCAAAGAGGTCATGCTTCATATGAAAGAATTAATGAAATTACCAATGTTCCAAACGATGTCGATACAGAAGTTAAGACGGATACGATTCCTGAAGGGGATATTCATGTCGACATTAAATCCTTTAAATTCCCAAACGATGATAATGTGGCATTACATGACATTCATTTCACGATTGAAAAAGGTACAACATTAGGTATTGTTGGTCGAACAGGGTCAGGTAAAAGTGCAATCATTCGTCTGTTATTACGCGAATTTGATACGAAAGAAGCGGATGAAATTATATATGGACATCATCCATTAAGTTATTTTGATATTCGTCATTTAAGAGCGCAATTTGGTTATGTACCTCAAGATCACTTTTTATTCTCGACTTCAATAAGAAATAATATTGCCTTTAGCGATCCTACTATCGATGATGATATTATTCATAACGCGAGTAATATTAGTTATATTCACCAAGATATATTAAGCTTTCCTGAAGGCTACAATACAGTTGTCGGTGAGAGAGGTGTTTCATTATCAGGCGGTCAGAAACAAAGGATTTCTATCGCAAGGGCATTAATTATGAATCCACCTGTACTGATATTAGATGATTCATTATCAGCAGTAGATGCAGAGACTGAAGAACATATACTTGAAAATATGCAGAACGTCAGACAAGGTAAGACGAATATTATAACAGCTCATAGAATGAGTGCTGTCAGTCATGCGGATATGATTATCGTGATGGATGAAGGCACAATCATTGAACGCGGTACACATCAAGAGTTGATGAATCTTAAAGGTTGGTATTATGACACGTATCAATCACAAGCCTTACATGAAAAACTTGCGAGTAATCTAGATGAATTGGCAAAGGGGGATGACAACGATGGCACAAAATCATAATTTAACTGCCAAAGATCAGTTTGATGTACTTAAAAGATTAATTAAATATACGTTCCCCTTTAAAGGTATCATTGCACTTGCTTTCTTAATGCTGACGATTTCAACAGTTGCAAGTGTCGCAACACCTTATTTAGTAAAAGTATTTATCGATGACTATTTAACACCACGTGTATTTCCAGAATCAGATATGACATTACTGATTGTCATATTCTTTGTCGTTCAAATCATCGGTGCTGTAACAACATATTGGAATGTATACTTATTTCAATATTTAGCTTTTAAAGTGATTCAACAATTAAGAATTGATACTTTTGATAAAATTGGCCAATTAGGCATGCGCTATTTTGATAAAGAGCCAGGTGGCAGTATAGTATCAAGGTTAACGAATGATACTGAAGCCATTGTAGAAATGTTTATCGGTGTATTTTCATCATTTTTAATGGCATTATTTATGGTTATTTCAAGTTATGTCATGATGTTTATTTTAGATTTTAAATTAGCTTTAATGGCACTTGTATTTGTACCTATTATAGTTGTCATATTAGCACTTTATAGAAAATATTCTGCGATATACTTTTCTCAAGCGAGACAGCTTTTATCAGATTTAAATGCGAAGTTAGCTGAATCTATCGAAGGTATGAGAATTATTCAAGTATTTAATCAAGAAAAGAGACTTCAAAAAGAATTTAATGACATTAACGATGAGCACTATGAGTTTAATATGAAGACAGTCAAAATTGATGGCTTATTACTCAGACCGGCAATCAGTATGATTTCAGTATTTGCTGTCATTATGATATTAAGCTACTTCGGTATATTGAGCTTTTCAGGTGGCATTACAGCAGGGGTTGTATTTGCATTTGTACAATATATGGAACGCTTCTTTGAACCGATTAACCAAGTCAGTCAAAATTTAAACGTACTTCAACAAGCGCTCGTATCAGCGAGTCGTGTATTTAAACTAATCGATAATGATATGCTTGAGCCCGAGCAACAAGAGCGTCAAGATTTTCATATTACTGACGGCAAAATTGAATTTAAAGATGTAACATTTAGTTACGATGGCAAAACAGATGTATTAAAAAATATATCATTTATCGCAAATCCAGGTGAAACAGTTGCACTTGTTGGGCATACAGGTTCTGGGAAAAGTTCAATCATTAACTTGTTTATGAGATTTTATGAATTTGAACAAGGTGAAATTTTAATAGATCAACAATCGATTAAGCAAATACCGAAAAAAGAACTCAAATCTAATATTGGGCTTGTGCTTCAAGATGCATTTATTTTCTACGGAACGATTACATCGAATATAAAATTGTATCACCCGACAATGACTTTTGAAAAAGTGAAAGAAGCGGCTGAATTTGTAAATGCAGATCAATTTATCAATAAATTACCTGGGAAATATGATCATAAAGTAATCGAAAAAGGTAGTGCATTTTCAAGTGGAGAAAGACAATTGTTAGCATTTGCAAGAACGATCGCAAGTGATCCAAAAATATTAATACTGGATGAAGCGACTGCTAATATCGATTCAGAAACAGAAGCGCAAATTCAAGCATCTTTAGAAAAAATGAGAAAAGGCAGAACAACATTAGCGATTGCACATAGACTTTCAACTATTCAAGATGCTGATCAAATACTCGTATTGAATAAAGGCGAAATTGTTGAAAGAGGCACACATGACGAATTGATTAAACAAGACGGCATTTATCACAAAATGTATTTACTTCAAAATGGATAATAGTACGAACTGATCAGACGAAAGTGTCTGGTCAGTTTTTATATATGTAATTATGTATAATAAGCAGTAATAGATAAATAGAGGAGGATTTTACATGGGTGTTTTTGATGTAGACTATAATAAAATAACTGAGCGAACACAATTTCCATATGAAATCGAAGTGATTCATCATACTTGGATAACGATGCAAGATGGTACGAAATTATCAGCTAAAATCTGGCAACCTAAGACCGACACTAAGACTAAAGGTGCGGTATTAGAATATTTACCATATAGAAAAGATGAATTTACAGCTTTACGGGATGAAATTAGACATAAGTATTTTGCAGGGTTTGGGTATACTGCTATTCGAGTTGATATAAGGGGAACTGGGGATTCTGAAGGTATTATCGAAGACGAATATCCATTACAAGAACAAGACGATGCATTGGACATTATAGAATGGATAACAAACCAAGAGTGGTCAAATGGTTCAGTAGCAATGATCGGTAAATCGTGGGGAGGATTTAACGGATTACAAGTTGCTGCGAGACAACCAGAAGCATTGAAGACCATTATCTCATTATGTTCAACGGATGATCGATACGCGGATGATGTTCATTATAAAGGCGGAACGCTTATGGCTTCTGATATGCTTTGGTGGGCTTCTACGATGTTTGCATATAATGCACGACCAGCATTTCCGAAATATTTCGGTGATAAATGGTATGAGAATTGGCTTGAACGTTTAGAACATACACCACCGTTTGTGGAAGAATGGGTTAGTCATCAAACAAGAGATGATTATTGGAAGCACGGTTCTATCAATGAAGATTATTCAAACATTACCATTCCGGTATTAACGATGAGTGGTTGGGCTGACGGCTACACAAATGCTGTGTTTCGTTTAATGCGTCATTTGAATGTTCCGAAGAAAGGTATTATAGGACCTTGGGCACATGAATTTCCAGACGTTGCAATTCCTGGACCTCAATTTGGATATTTACAAGAAGTTGTCGCATGGTTAGATAAATGGATGGAACCGAATGACCATATTAACCATAAAGACGAATTTCTTGTTTATGTTCAAGATAGTGTAGAGCCACAAACTTCATACGACTATCGAGAAGGCAAATGGCTAGATTTATTAAAAGAAGACATCAAGTCGAAAGATATTTTCAGTAGTATGACGCAAGAAATCACGTTGAAAAATAATCAACAACATGGTCTTTATTCAGGCGTGTTCTGTCCTTTTGGCCAAGAAGGGGACTTACCAGGTGACCAAACAATCGATAATGCTTTAGCATGCTCATTTATGGTTGAGACGTATGGTGAAACATTGAATATCATCGGACAACCTATCGCAAAGCTCCGTGTTAAATCTGATTGTGAATATGGCAATATCCATGTGCGTATTTCTGACGTGCATCCAAATGGCAAGAAGACATTGATTACGAAAGGTCAGTTGAATCTAAATCACTACAAGAGTCATGAAACGCCAGAGAAACTACCAATTAACGAGTATATCAATGCAGAAGTACCTCTAGATGTTATAGGCTATCAAATACCAGCAGGACATAAAATAGAAGTGTCTATCTCTCCTACATATTGGCCACAAATATGGCCGAGCAAAGAGATAGCAAATATAAAAGTGGATTTAGAGTATTCACAATTGATATTACCTTTAGTTGATCATTTTGAAGAAATTCAATTAGACTATCCTTTATCAGAAACTGCACAGCCTCTAAAAAAAATCATTCATAGAGAAGGGTCTCGAACGAGGGATATCACGAAGCGGTTAACGACCAATGAATGGGAATTAAGAGATTATTCAGATGAAGGATTAAGAACATTAAAAGATAGTCATATCACATATGGAACAGAGAACTTAAATGTCTACACAATTAAAGAAGACGATCCGTTATCAGCCAAAGTTCAATGTGATTGGAAAGTGATTGTTAAAGATGATGATATAGATACTGAAGTAGAGACATTTAGTACAATGACATGTGATGAAGACTATTATTATTTATATAATAAAGTCGTAGCTTATAACGAAGGCGAACAATGCTTCTCAAAAACATGGAAAAAGAAAATAAAACGAGACTTTACTTGAAGATGAATATAGTTAAAACCGCGAAAACTAACAGCTCACGTTAGTTTTCGCGGTTCTTTTAATCTATATAACGATATGACATTAATTCTTGTAACATTTGAATTTCTTCTTGCAGTTTGGCACCGATGTTTGTATCTCGAACTTTCTTTCTTTCGAGTTCTTCATCTACAACACGTCTAACGGATAGTTCATCAGCCCCGTTGAGTAGTACATTTTCTTTTGTACCGAAGTGTTTGTGGGCAACGAGCTGCATACCAAATGAGTTATACAGCAATGTATAGCCGGCGATACCTGTTGTAGATTGATAAGCTTTTGAAAATCCACCGTCTATAACAATCATCTTACCATTTGCTTTAATTGGATTTTCACCATCAATTTCTTTAACAGGTGTGTGACCGTTGATAATACGACCTTGTTCAGGATCTAAATCAAACTCTTCTAACATTTTGCGACACATATCGCTGTCTTCTCTTAAGTAATAATAAGGATTTTTTTCTTCTTTATGTGACGCTTTATCTTTTATAAAATATCTTTCGAATGTTGTCATGGCACGTTTACCGAATAATGAAGAATATTTACCTGTCCATAAATACCAAATTAAATCTGTAGATAAATCATCTGTTTCATGTTTACGACTAAATGAATTTCTAATATGATATTCGAATTGGTCTAATAACTCACGTCCATTAAAGACTTTACCGTCAATTTCCATTTCTTCCATATTACCTTGTTCATCTACAGGTATACATCCGTGGATAAGCAAATTACCATTATATTTTAAATATAAGTTACCTTTTTTCATTAAAAAGTTCATATGACGTTTCAGTTTTTCGGATTCTTGTACAGAAAGTAGAAGTTTATTAATGACTTCCTCTTCTTCTTCGTTTAGTTGTGCTGGATTTGCTGGATCAACGGTTTCGAAGCATGTATTTTCTAATTGATACGTTTGACCATAAATAGTAATTTCATTTTTATCGTAATTTACTTTTTCGAGTACGAGTCTTTCTTCCATATCAAATGACGGACGACGTTTAATAATTGGACTTTCTAGTTTAAATTGAATGATGGCGATTGCTTGATGAATCTTAGTGATTTGAAGTTTTTCTTCTTCTGATAGTTCTTTGTCGGCATGTTTTTTTGGATGAAATGCAGTATTATCGCCGTAATATTTTTCAGCTAAATTAACTAAAGGTCGCAAATTAATACCATATGCATCTTCAATGATATCTAAATTATCATAACGTGCGCATATTCTTAATATATTAGCTAAACATACTTTTGAACCAGCATAAGCACCAATCCATAATACGTCATGGTTACCCCATTGGATATCAACAGAATGATAATTGATTAACGTCTCCATAATTTTATCGGGTTCAGGACCACGGTCATAAATATCTCCTACAACATGTAAATGGTCAACGACTAATCTTTGAATCGTGTATGCTAAACCAATAATCAGTTTATCTGATTGACCTAGTGAAATGATTTTTTGAACAATCGTTTCGTAGTAAGTCGTTTTATTGTTATAGACATTGCTTTTGTATAATAACTCTTCGATTATGTATACGAATTGTTTTGGTAAAGCTTTACGTAACTTAGAACGTGTATACTTACTTGAAGCGTATGAAATAAGATGTATCATCTGTTGAATTGTTTCAATATACCATTCATTTAATTCCGATTTTGATGCAAATTGATTTTTAACAAGTTTCAATTTTTCTTCTGGATAATAAACGAGTGCAGCAAGGTCGCTAATATGTTCTTCAGAATGTGTATCTTTAAAAATATCATTAATTTTAGCTCTCACATTACCAGAACCATTTCTTAAAACATGTTGGAATGCATGATATTCGCCATGTAAGTCACTTACGAAATGTTCTGTTCCTTTAGGTAAGTCTAAAATAGATTGTAAATTAATAATTTCAGTTGCTACTTTTTCTTCTTCATCAAACTTTTCTGCTAATAAATTTAAGTATTTTTCTTTTAAATTCTGGCTGTCGTATTGAGTCATAAAAAAATTCACTCCGTTCATCATTTCGAGATTTTTTATTTAGAAATTAAACCTACCATTTGAGATATAGTATAACACATTAAGCGTTTTCTTTTATGGTTTAAGATTCACTTCTATAGGCTAAATATATATAAAGGAGTCGATCATTCATGGTATGTAAAATAGATAGAATTTATAATAATCTTGATGAAAAAGGTGTAAGAGTATTAGTGGACCGAGTATGGCCGAGAGGGATATCTAAAGACAAAGCAAATTTAGATCATTGGTTAAAAGACATCGCGCCCTCTAGTGAATTAAGAAAATGGTTCAATCACGAACCAAGTAAATTTGAAGCATTCAAAGAAAAATATAAAAAAGAACTCGAATCAGGCGATCAACAAGAAGCTTTAAATAAGCTAAAAGAAATATATAAAGAAAACAAACAAACACTCATCATATTGTATGGCGCCAAAGACGAAAAACACAATCAAGCAATCGTGTTAAAAGAAATATTGGATGGGTGAGTCATGGCTTAAGTACTGAATAAAGCCAAGAGAAGGGGCAAATCATGGCTTAAGTACCGAATAAAGCCAAGAGATAGTCCAAGTCATGGCTTAATGAAACAGAAAGCAAGCATAAGTGGATGCAAATATTTGATGAAATTAAGGCTCGTGGTGTCGAAGACATTTTCTTTTTATCTATGGATGGTGTTTCTGGCTTAGAATCCGGAGTTAAGGCTATTTTTCCTAAAACAATTGTTCAAAGATGTATTGTACATTTAGTTAGAAATTCTATTAAGTACGTACCAAGTAAAGACTATAAAGCTTTTACTTCTTCATTAAGAAAGGTTTATGGGGCAACATCACTTAAAGCTTGTCATACTGCTTTTGAAGCATTTAAACAACAATGGTCTCAATATCCTGGTGCGGTTGATGTTTGGAAACGTAACTTCACTCACGTTGAACAGCTGTTTGATTATGGTAGTAATATTCGTAAAATCATGTATACAACTAACGCGGTAGAAAGTATTCATTCTAGTTACCGAAAGGTTACAAAAAAAGGTGCATTCCCAAATGAGAATGCACTCTTAAAATTACTCTTTATTCGAACGAAAGAACTTCAAAAGAAATGGTCCACTGGTTACATTCCAAACTGGTCTATGGTTATGAACCAGCTTCTTTTACATGATCAAATTAAAGATAGAGTTATTAAGTATCTTGAATAACTTACACACTTAATTTGACAAAGCCACTTCAACCAAGACATCACCCGCAACTGCCTCCAAGACTTGGTCCAATCCTATCTCGCTCCCTACCTTATACACCTATTAAACTGTTGATATATATCTTCTGCGATTTCTTGTGATGCTATACCGCGTACGTTCATGCGACCGTCTTTAAATAAGGTCATGGTCATATCGTCATATGCTATAAATTTTACATATGCGTTTTCTTTAGCGATATGTCCTGGGAAGTGATGTGCTAATTCAAATGCGTGTTGTTTAAATCTAAACATGAACGTATCTCCACATAATGCTTCTATTGATGAAAGGGATGGTGTGTTTAATGCTTGATAAATCCCTTGCTCACAGACAACGCAGTCATCGTCTTTTAATAAATTGATATTTGTTGCGCGTATGTTCATTTCAAATGTATCTATTGTGATGAGCTTTTTGGAAAAAGATTTTCCAGCAACATATCTGAGTAATTCTGACACTTCGTAACTGGCTACTTGTTTAACAACTGGTGGTAGCACGCCATTTATCGCACAACTTTCTCCAGTTTGAGGTACGCTTTGAAGGATACATCTTAAGCAAGGGCCACTATAATCAATTGCATAAACGGTCCCTTTACTTCCGACTGCTGCGCCATATATCCAAGGAATGTTTAATTTATGGCAAGCTTCATTGATTAAAAAGCGCATATCAAATTGATCCATGCCATCGATTACAATATCTGGTTGGACATTTTGAATAATCGTTTCAATGTTTTGTGCTGTTAATTCTTGATGGATAGCATTCAATTCTACATGATGATTAATCTGTTTAATTTTCTCCTTTAAAGCAACGACTTTAGGAAGCATTTCTTGTGCATCACGTTCATCATAGAGTGCTTGACGATGTAGATTAGAAAGCTCAACGATATCCATATCGATTATCGTTAATTGATGAGCACCCATGCGAGCAAGTAGTTCTGCAACATGACTGCCTAATGCACCTGCACCCATGATCAATATACGTGTATTCTGCAATGTTTCTTGGCTATGCTCGCCGAACTGTTGAAACTTCATTTGTCGCTCATAACGTTCCATTACAAGAACCCTAATCCTTCAGTTGGACTTGATGCTTGTGCTGTATATTTAACAGGGATTCTACCTGCCTCATAACTTAATTGTCCGGCTTCAATACCTAATTTCATCGCTTCAGCCATTTTGACAGGGTCTCTCGCACCAGAAATGGCAGTGTTTAATAAAATTGCATCTGCACCAAGTTCCATCGCGTAACAAGCATCTTTTGGTGAACCAATACCAGCATCCACGATCACGGGTATGTTAGCTTGTTCAATGATATATCTTAAATTGAGTGGATTATTAAGACCTCTGCCTGTTCCAATTGGAGAAGCTAGCGGCATAATTGCGTGAACACCTAATGCTTCAAGTCGTTTAGCTAACACAACATCACACGAAATATATGGACAGACAATATAGCCTTTATCTAATAATATTTCACATGCTTTATAAGTTTCGATTGGGTCTGGTAGTAAAGTCTTATCGTCACCGATAACTTCTACTTTAATTAAGTTGCAAAGCCCAGCATGATTGGCAATTTCTGCAATACGTACTGCTTCTTCTGCAGTATGTGCACCAGCAGTATTAGGAAAAGTAATAAAGCGATTTAAATCAACATTTGCTAATGGGTTGGGTAATGATTTGTCATAAAGATTCATTCTTCTTACAGCAAAAGTGAGCACTTCTGCACCTGATGCTTGGATTGCTTTAGATTGTGTTTCTTCATCTTTAAATTTACCTGTACCTAATAATAATCTTGAGTTGAGTTCATATGGTCCTATTTTTAACATTTTATCCGCCTCCAACAAATTCTAGTAGTTCTAATCTATCTGATTCTCTAACAGTAATATCATTAAATTGTTCACTTTTGATGAGTGTATCGTTCCATTCAACGATGATTCTATCTTTATCTAATTCCAGCGAGTCTAGTAAATCTGATAACGTTAACGCATCTTCAAAATTAAATTCATCACCATTAATGATACATTTCATAAATGGACACACCTCCTAACTTTAAATGCTTCTAATAACGTGGGTCTTTCTTCATAAATAATCCATTCAGCCATTAATTTGCCGATGATAGGTGACAGTAATATGCCATTACGATAATGACCCGTAACAATATATAAATCTTCATCGATTTCATCCATAATAGGCCATTCATTATCAGTGTATGGTCTGATTCCCGACCATTTATGAATGAGTCGACTACTTGATAATAATGGAATGTACTTACATGCCTGACGCATTAACCAATTCTCTCCTTCAACCGATGTGCCAACAGTATAGTCATCTACATAACTCGTCGCACCCACTAAAAATCGATTGCCACGTTTCGGCACAATGTAGCAGCCATTCGTCATGAAAAGTGTTTGTTCTAATTTTAAGTCTGGATGTTCTAACAGTAGAACTTCACCTTTAACACCTGTTACTTTTGGCTCAATTTCATATTCTGCTAATAACTGATGACTCCATGCACCTCCAGCAACAATGACTTTTTTTGAAAGTAAAATTTGGTTTGCAGTGAGCACTTTAAACGAATCAGTTAAGCGATGTATAGATTTAACTTCAGTATGATAAATACGTTCAATCCCTTTATACTCAATAGATTTCAACAAAGCTTTAGCATATTGATTGGCATTAATTTGTCCATCAAATGGAATATAAATCGCTTTATGATTATAAGAAATCGTATGATTTGAAAGATAACGAAGTGATTGACTATCTAACGTTGTAACCGAACGATCACGTTTATTCAAAAAGTGATATTGCGCTGTTAAACTGTCGACATCATCTCGTGATGCAGCCATTTTGATTAAACCGTGTGCTTGATAATCAATATTGATATTCGTTTCTTTATATAACGTGCGACTAAGTGATTCGAAATAATCTCTCGAACGTAATGCAAGTTGATAAAGGGGTGTATCTTCAATAAATTCATTTTGAGCACCTAACATGCCACCAGCTTTATAAGATGCGTGTAATCCAGGAACATCTCGATCTATCACAGCGATAGACAACGAATCATTCTTAAGTGCTAATTCACGCGCAATAGACATGCCCATGACGCCAGAACCAACAATTAACAGGTCATACATATTTATGCCACTCCTCTCTTAATAACTGAATTTCACGCAAACTTCGATTTCTGAAAAATGAAATTGCACAAACACCTTCAAAACCACGAGGCAAAGACTTAAAAGAATGCGTATCTATCCCACCAATTGCAAAAACAGGTATATCTATAGATACTGCATCTTTTATTTCTTCAGAAGATCTTGGTTTAAGACCATGTTTAGAACGAGTTTCAAACAAATGACCAAAGAACACGAAATCTAAAGACCACTCAAGTGCACGTTTCACAGTTTCAACTGAATGTGTAGACATACTAACGAATATATGAGGATGAAGCTTTTTATTTTCAAATGCTTGTACGTCATTTTCACGAAAATGAATGAAATTTAAATCATATTTTTCAAGTATGGTCATATCAGAATGAATCATTAATTTCGTTTGCGGAAAACCATTTGCTAATAAATAATCAAGCGCCCAGCATAGATCAACACGTGTCATAGGCACTCTCAGTAATAACAAATCAATCTCTTCTGTAATCTCTATATAATGTTCTAAATCTTCAACATTTAAGTATTTATACGGTGTAACAGCAATAAACAATGAAATCACTCCAAATAAAAAACGCTATTTTTCTGTATAGAAAAATAGCGTAAAAATTTAATTATAATTATAAGTAAGCTTATATACGCCACTTTCCTACGCCAGTATGAACTGGATCAGGTTCAAGGAATCCCGAAGTCACTACTTCAGTCTCAGCCTATAATAAGGCACTTCCAGTGGACATTTATTCAGTTATTACTTCTATTGTACATATAAAAGTAAGAATGTTCAAATTTATATAATAATTGGGTCCTGAATATAATAAAAGTATAACCTATAACAACCCAAAAGAAAGGAAATAAAGATGTTCAATATTATTAAGTTTGAGTTTTACGATATTCAGGGCTTTATTACTGAAGGTAAGATTGGCATGCATAGAGTGGAGGAACTGGTGATTCCGAAAGATATAAGTTTGGATGATATTTTGGATGATTTGGATGAGAGATATGGAGAGTCTCTTAATGATCAGACTGAAATTTTTAATTCTATTTTTATATTTGCATGCGTGAGATTGGAAGAAGACCAAAAGCATTTTAAAATTCTTAAACGAAGTTCTACTTTGTTTGGTGAGACGATTGAGACAATTAATGAAATTTGTTTATATTTGAATCGTCATTTTGAAGATGCGATTGGCACATAGTTTATACATTTTGTTTATAGCGTTGCACTTACTTTTCATAGCACACTTTATGATTTGATATTGATTGATGGTTTTTGCGGAAGAGCTTGTTTTTTGATTTGATATTGTACGTTTTCTCTTTTTGGATAGGTTATTATAGGTTATAAAGAGGATTTAGAGGAATTTAGTGTATTGAAGAAATGTTTTTGGGAGTTTTAGGTTTATAAATTTTTCATGGCGTTAAAATTATACTTTATAAGATTTTAAGTACTAAAGATGGGATAGTTTCATAATTATCGGGCAAATTAATTATGACCTTAAAAAATTTCATAAATTAAATTAGATGATTAAAAATGATTACACGCTTTGTGTAATACGGAATTTATATCGTGTGAATTACATTTATTTCAGTAAAATATGGAAAAACGGAAAATAAGGCCCTTAAGTAAACTGAACTGCACCCTGTCAAGTAGACAACTAAATAATAAAAATGTATTTTTGGTCGAATTCATAGCTATGCTATAGATTCGGCCATTTTTAATGTAATTCTATTAGTATTATAAAAATGGATATACTTAGTTAATTCATCTACTGCCTGTTCATAATTTATAAAAGAAAAGTTCTTGTTTCCTTTATAAATTTCACTTTTCACCATTCCCCATACTGATTCCATTGGCCCATTATCAATACAACAGCCTACACGTGACATACTTTGAATCATTTTATACTCTTTTAATTTTGCTTTGAAACTTCTAGAAGTATATTGAAACCCTCTATCGCTATGAAAAATAATACCCTTGGTATTTTTTACTTGTTTAACTGCTTTTTCAAGCGTATTAAATACTAATTGGTTATTATTTGAACTACTCAATTCATAACTTAAAATTGTTTTACTACCCAAATCATAAATCGCACTTAAGTATATTTTATTACCATTTTTTAATTTGAATTCAGTCACATCGGTTAACCATTTCTTATTCTTCTTACTTTCATTAAATGATCTGTTTAAAATATTTTGCGCAGTTACTTCAGGAGTAAAAAGTTTATATCGCTTGGCTTTACGACGTATAATAGCTTTTAATTTTAATTGTTTCATTAATCTATAAACACGCTTATGATTAACATGTTTATTTAATTTAAGACGGATATAAATATAAATGCGTCTATAACCATAAATACCTTGATATTGATGATAGATATCGTTGATATCTTCCATTAATGTATTATTTTAAATCTCTCTCTTAGATGGTTTCCTGTTTGTCCATTTATAATAACTTGATCTATTTATTCCTAAAACACTACATAACCATTTAATTGGATATTTATTTTTTAGCGCTTTGATCGTTTTGTATGACGCGATTTGTTTACTTTTTGATTCATCATCTCTCTTTCGAATTCTCTCCGCTTTTTTAAAACCTCATTCTCCATTTCTAAATATTTATTTCGTTCTTTTAATGCTTTAATTTCGGCATCTTTTATTTCATCTTCTGTCATTATAGATTGAGGTTTCCCTTTGCCTCGTCCATCTTCTAAACCAGCATTACCATGATTTTTATATTTTTTCACCCAATTATAAACTTGACCATAAGTTACTGAGTACTTATCAGCGATTGTTTTATAATCACTATTACTTTCTATGTAATCTTTAACTATTTCAATACGTTCTTCTAAATTTGTTTTCCTTGCTTTCATCGTATACACCTCGGGTTTTGGAGAATATGTTTTGTTCTCTTTACCCATAGTATAACGTTTTATCCAATTTCGAACAGTGCGATCTGAGGGGATATTGTATTTAATAGCCAACTGTACAGGCGATATTCCCTTTTCAAAATACTCATTAATAATTTGTAATTTAAAAGATGACGGATACGAGTTATTTTTTGTTTTAGGAAACAATCCATTAACTCCATATAATTTATACCTCTGGTATTTTTCACTTAATAATCTATGATTTGTATTCAATGACAACATTTTTATAACATTTAAGAAGCTATAGCCTTGTTCATATAAATCAAAAGCTTCTAATAATGTATTTATATCTATTTTAATATTTCTAGTCATAGTAAAACTCCCTGCTAAGTTTTCACTATTTAAGTGTTTCCTTAACAGGGAGCATATCAAACCTTAAGGGGCTTTGTTTACATTTTTTTAAGTTTTGTATTTATTTTTTTGCTTTGTTGAATATTGAGATACATAAATATAAACCAGATAACGAGGAATATTAATGCGAAGGTTGTGAGTCCGCCAATGAGTGGTTCTGGTTCTAATGGTATCCAGTTATTAATTGTTGAAACGATAAAGAACGTAATGATACTACCGCCTAAATGAATGATGAGTTTGAATAAGAGTGGTATTTGATCGATTTCATAGACTATTGGTAGAAATCCACAAATTGCGCCGAATATATAAACGCTGAACACTGCTTGGAAGTCAATTGTTACTTCAAATATTGCGATGAATATGAGCATAATGCTGCTTCCTATACCGATACCTTGTAGAATAGATTTAAAGATTTTGTTCATAATTTTCTCCTCCTTATATACCTAATATTTCAGTTAAATTTTTAACATATCTTCTTGAAATGGTTACTTTTTTATTATTGGATAAAGTTGCATATAAATTCCCTGAGAATGACGGTGATACTTTGGTGATATGTTCTATGTTGACGATAGACGATTTACTAATTTGTACGAACTTCTGCTTAGGCAAAGTTTGCTGTAAGGCAGTGAGTGACATTCGAGTTGTGAGTGTTTCACTGATTGTTATGATGTTCAGTTGTTTATCAAAAACTTCTGCAAAAATGATATCTTCTTTTAAAATAAGTGACGTTCCTTGTGATATCTTAATACCTATTTTATGGTTGGATGTTTCAAATTGTTGAATATACGTTAATAGGTTATGACCAAGTTCCTGTTCAAAGGTTCTGATTGAGATATCCGTCGTCGTTTGTGAAGTGTCGATGTTTAGTTGAACGTTGAATGGCTCTGTCATAGCATAACCTCCTTTGGTTATATAGTATGTTGTATCACATTATTTGTCAGTAGTTATGTCATAACCGGTTGAATATACGGTGTAAGTGGTTAGGTAATGATTGTATAGAAAAAGCTTCCTGAACTTGTCTTCTTGAGACAAATTGAGGAAGCTTAATTTTATATTTTTAACATGCTTCGGAAACCTCTTGCGCCATAATAAGAATCAGCGCCATTATGGTAAGTGAATACTGTGTCATAACGTAAATCACAGAATAATGCACCGCCAAGGTCTCTAATTTTTGCAGGTGTTTCAATCCAACTAGATGTTTTCTTATCAAATTCACCGAGTGTTTGTAAATGTCTATATTGTTCTTCATTAAGTAATGTAACGTTCATTTCATGAACCATGTCCATGACGCTTGTTTCTGGTTTATGTTTCTTTCTAGATTCTAATGCTGCTCTATCGTAGCAAACACTTCTACGACCTTTAGGACTTTCTTTCGAACAGTCTACGAATATATAAACATCGTCTTCAAATCCTATTACATCAGGTTCTCCTTCAGTTTGTTCCATTTGATTAAGTGACCATAATTTTTCTGGATGCTCATTTAATCGCTTTTCTACATCTGACCATTCTATATTTTTATGACGTTCTGGAAATTTTTCGAAACGCTTTTGTAAAGTTGTAAACAGTTCAGCTTGTTCTTCTTGCGAAAGTTTTTGAGTTGTCATAAAATACCCCTTTTTTATTTTATTGTAGCAAACTATGAAGGGATTAAAAGCAATATGTGATTAGGCTTTATCTTTAGTATTTAAAAAGTCTAAAAATTCGTCTCCCCAATCACAAATGCCATTAACAACAGGTTCTAAATCTTTACCTATTTGAGTCAGACTATATTCAACTTTAGGCGGTACGACCGGATATACAGTACGGTTTACGATATGATCGTCTTCGAGTTCTCTCAACTGTCTAATAAGCATACGCTGATTAATATCTGGTAGTTTCTTTTCTAATTCGTTGAGTCTAAGAGGTGCCGTTTGTAATAAATGCCAGATGATTGGTATTTTCCAACGACCACCAATAACAGATAATGCTAAGTCTTTAGAATTATAATATTCCGTTTCTTTATAGTTAATTAATACCATGATACAACCCCCTTTCTTCACTAAGTGACATATTTGTCAGTATTGCATAATTTTATACATTGTATCATAATTATTAGTGTAAAGTAATATAGATAAAGGAGATATGATTAATATGAAATTACAATTAGCAATTGATTTATTAAATAAAGAAGAAGCAGCTCAATTAGCGCAACAAGTTGAGGAATATGTAGATATAGTAGAAATCGGTACACCTATCGTTATTAATGAAGGATTAGGTGCAGTAGAAAAATTAAGTCAATCTGTTAAAGATGTTCAAGTATTAGCTGACTTAAAAATTATGGATGCTGCTGGTTATGAAGTAAGCCAAGCTGTTAAATTTGGTGCAGATATCGTAACAATTTTAGGTGTAGCAGAAGATGCTTCTATTAAAGGTGCAGTTGAAGAAGCACATAAACATGGTAAACAATTATTAGTGGATATGATCGCAGTTCAAGATTTAGAAAAACGTGCGAAAGAATTAGATGCATTAGGTGCAGACTATATCGCTGTGCATACTGGTTATGACTTACAAGCTGAAGGTGTATCACCATTAGAAAGCTTACGTACAGTTAAATCAGTTATCAAAAATTCAAAAGTAGCAGTTGCAGGTGGTATTACACCAGAAACAATTCAATCTGTTGCTGATGAAAATCCAGATTTAATTATTGTTGGTGGAGGAATTGCTAACGCAGACGATCCAAAAGCAGCTGCAAAATTATGTAGAGAAATTATTGAAGGTAAATAATATGAGCCGTTATCAGTTAATATTGGATGAAATTACGCAAACATTAAATCAAGTAGACTTGAAGGATACTGAGCACTTCGTAAATAGCTTGTTGTCAGAAGATCCAGTGTTTGTAGCAGCTAAAGGACGCTCTGCATTTGTTGCGAACAGTTTTGCTATGAGATTGAACCAATTAGGTAAGAAAAGTTATGTAGTAGGTGAGACAAGTACACCTTCTATTCAAGAAGGAGATAAATTATTGATTGTCTCCGGTTCGGGATCAACAGCTCACTTAAAATTACTCGCACAAACAGCAAAAGAAATCGGAGCCAACGTCATATTAATTTCTACAAAAGAACAATCACCAATCGCTGAAATAGCAGATGACGTAATCGTTTTACCAGCAGGTACTAAATATGATGAAAAAGGATCAGACCAACCACTAGGAAGTCTGTTCGAACAAAGCACTCAATTATATTTAGATAGTATCGTAATGGATTTAATGGAACAATTAAACGTAAGTGAAACATATATGCAAAATAAACACGCGAATTTAGAATAATAGAGGAAACCGTCTGAAACATTCAGACGGTTTCTTACTTTTTAGATAGAGATGAGTGTTGTAGGAGGTGTGAATATAGCAAGTGAGGTGTGACAAGCAATGTTCAGGACCTTGTATTTATCAAGACTGCTCAAACAAGCAACATAGAATCCCTGTATGTTGCAAGACGGCTCAAACAAGCAACATAGAACACCCGTATTTATCAAGACTGCCTAAACAAGCAACATAGAATCTCTGTATGTTGCAAGACTGCCCAAACAAGCAACATAGACGCCTCGTATATTGCAAGACTGCCCAAACAAGCAACATAGAACACCCGTATATTGCAAGACTGCCCAAACAAGCAACATAGACGCCTCGTATATTGCAAGACTGCCCAAACAAGCAACATAGAACACCCGTATATTGCAAGACTCCCCAAACAAGCAACATAGAACTCTCGTATGTTGCAAGACACACCAATCTAGCAACATACAGACCTCATACAGACCTACATACTCATTCCAACCTTTATCTTTTTATACTCTTCATCTCTAAATTCTCAATATACTAATATAACAAACAATGGTATTACCACTGAACTGATTAAGGCTGTTAGAATCATGCCGATTGAACTGAAGGCTGCTGATTCGATATCGGTTTCTAATATTTTGGCTGTCCCGATAGCATGTGATGCATTGCCATAAGTGAGTCCTTTGGCAATGGATGTTTGGAATTTTGCTATTTTGATAAGATATGATCCCAACATACTTCCAATTAATCCTGTACCAATAATAAACAACACGGCCAAGCTGTCTATTCCGCCTATTTGTTGTGATACTTGTACACCGACTGCTGCTGTTATAGATCTAGGCAACAGTGATGCAATCATTTCTTTTGAATAACCGAATATATTTAAAATCGTAAACATTAAAATAATATTAATCGTTATCCCAACTAATACACTTGTGATAATGACTTTGAAATGTTGAACAATCATTTTTCTATATAAATATAGTGGATATGCTAAACATACAACTGTGCAATTTAAAAAGTCATAAATCCATTGTCCGCCTACCATATAGTCGTTGTAATTATATCCAAACAACACAAGTACACAGATAATCGCAATGGATGAAACGAGTGCAGGGTGTAAGATGGCGATTTTGAATTTTTTCTGTATAAATAATGCGAATATGTACATGACAACTGTTAAAAGAATCATTAAAAGTGCTTTAATCATCATGATTGATCACCACTTTCTTCTATATGATTCCTTTTTAACATTTTCTCAGCTATGTATCCTGAGGAGAGTGCAACAATGCATGTGCTTGCGATGACTAATACAATTAAAAAGATAAATTGTGCGTTTATTTGGTCTACTAAATTCATAGCACCGACGATTGAAGGGATGAAGAAGAAAATCATCGTACTTAATAATAAATTTGCACCATCTTTAATCCATTCTTCTTTTATAATTTTAAATTGTAATAATAAGAAAAATATCACAAGTCCGATAATACTACCTGCAATAGGTATGTTTAATGTGTCTTGAATCCAACTACCTAGAACAGTAATAAAATAGATCATACATATTTGGAGTATGATTTTTATGAATTTATAAATCATGACAACTCAATCCTTTGAACATTTTATAATGATATTAATTTATTATAGAACTGATTGGTATATTTTGAAATGCTATCGGACGGTCTTTTTATTTTTAAAAGTTTGCAATTAGTGGTTCAATAGACTTAACAATTAAAAGATTGGAGCGAATCATATGCCAAAATTAATTTTATGTCGACATGGACAAAGTGAATGGAATGCGAAAAATTTATTTACAGGATGGGCAGATGTAGAGTTATCAGAGCAAGGGTATAATGAAGCGAGAATCTCAGGTGAAAAATTATTAAAACAAAATATCGAAATAGATGTTGTGTATACATCACTTTTAACAAGAGCAATTGAAACCACATATTTATTATTGAAGTATTCTCACCAACTTTGGATACCTGTTTACAAAACGTGGCGCTTAAATGAACGTCACTATGGTGGTCTTCAAGGTAAAAATAAAGATCAAGCACGTGAAGAATATGGTGAAGAACAAGTTCATATTTGGAGACGTTCTTATGATACAAGACCTCCAGAAGCGGATGAAAAGTTACGAGAAGAATACTTGAATGATAGAAGATATGAAATGTTAGATAGAAGAATCATGCCTGTTACTGAAAGTCTTAAAGATACATTGGATAGAGTTATTCCATATTGGATAGATCATATTTCAACAAGTTTATTAAACCATCAAACGACTTTAGTTTCTGCACATGGTAATTCTTTAAGAGCACTGATTAAGTATTTAGAAGATATTCCAGATGATGAAATTTCAAACTTAGAAATCAAAACTGGTGCACCATTAATATATGAATTAGATGAATCTTTAAAAGTGATAGACAAGTATTATTTATAGGTTTTAACACATTATAAAAGTAAAATAAAAGTTTAATTTAACATAAAGCTTTACTTTCAATTATTTATAGCGTATAGTGGATAGCAAGTGATATTTCGAGATTAAATTAATTGGTAGTTTTATTCATAGTTAATAAAGTCCATTTAAGTTTGAAGATTGATTATTGCAAATATACGTGCAAAAGCACAATAGGAGGACTTTTATTATGAATAAAGGTACAGTAAAATGGTTTAACGCAGAAAAAGGTTACGGATTTATCGAAGGAGAAAATGGTAACGACGTATTCGTACATTTCTCATCTATCCAAACTGAAGGTTACAAATCATTAGACGAAGGTGCTTCAGTTACTTTCGATATCGAAGAAGGACAACGTGGACCTCAAGCAGTTAACGTTATCAAAAACTAATATATAACCATTAGTTAAACACTTCATAACTTTGTTATGAAGTGTTTTTTTGTATATTAAAATAGAAATTGATGAACAATTCTGAATATAATCATTCGCTTTATCGGTTGTGAAATGGTTAAATAAGTATAACAACATATAGGAGGGAAACGTTATGACAGAAATCCAACATTTAACAGTAGGAAGCAAAGACGCAAACATAACAGTAGAGGCATTTATTAATTTTGCATGCCCATATTGTTCACATTATTTTGCAGCAGCTGATGAAGTTTTAGAACCTTATATTAATGAGAATAAAGTACAATACATCGTCAAGCATTTTGATAAGACAAAACAAAGACTGCTCAAAGGAACTGTTGCGAATATTTATTTGGATTACGATGACCCCGAAGAAACTTTTAAAATAATAAGACACCTATATGAAACACAAGACGAATGGACATTGAATTTTGAAACGATAGAAAGAAAAATGGAACATGAATTAGGATTATCACCACAAAAAAATGCAGACGATCGATCGTTAGCCATTATGCAAGAAACATTTGAAAGAGGGATTAAAGGCGTGCCAACCGTTTTTATAAATGATGAAAAATTTGAATTTAATCCTGTAGAAGATGGTAAAGAGACGATACAAGAAAAATTAAGAAATGCATTAGAAAGTATATGATGAAGCGGTGAGAACGCACGTAACTCCTAATCTAAAACTTCTATATAGCAAGGTATAAAAACCATGCTATACAGAGGTTTTTTTATATTTACAGAAAATTATAAGTTGACTGAATTATTCGAAAGATATAAAATTGAAGATATTTTTAATTTTAGAGAGAAGGTATATCGTGTCAAATCAGTCATATAGACGTGATATGAAACAACGTCATATTATGTTATTAAGTTTTGGTGGTGTAATTGGGACTGGGTTATTTTTAAGTTCTGGTTATACTTTGCAACAAGCGGGTCCGTTAGGTACGATGTTATCTTATGTCGTTGGTGCTATTCTCGTGTATCTCGTTATGCTATGTCTCGGACAATTAGCGATTGAACATCCAGTGACAGGTGGATTTCATGTTTATGCTTCAAAATATATACATCCTTCAATAGGGTTTATAGTTGCTTGGTTTTATTGGTTAACATGGACTGTAGCACTTGGTTCTGAATTTACGGCAGTGGGTATTTTAATGCAGAAGTGGCTACCCGATGTACCTGTATACATATTTTCAAGTATTGCGATTATACTTGTCTTAGCTTTTAATATTGTATCTACGAAATTCTACGCTGAAGTTGAATTTTACTTTTCTTTAGTGAAAGTGTTAGCGATTATACTGTTTATTTGTTTAGGCGCTCTCACGTTATTCGGGCTTATTCACTACAGTGGTTATAACGGTCTAGATACAATTAAATCACGATATACGAATCCAACATTCCCGAATGGCTTAGGTGCAGTATTCTTAACGATGTTAGCTGTTAACTATGCATTTAGTGGTACGGAACTGATTGGTATTGCAGCAGGTGAAACGAAAAATCCTAAAAAAGTCATTCCGAAAGCGATTAATGCAGCGTTATGGCGATTGATCATTTTCTTCATTGGAACAATGGTTATTATTTCTATTCTCATACCGAGTTATCAAGGGAAATCTTTAGAAAGTCCATTCGTTGTCATCTTTCAAAATATGGGTATTCCGTATGCTGGAGATATTATGAATTTAGTCATTATAACTGCATTATTATCAGCAGCCAATTCAGGTTTATATGCAGCTAGTCGAATGGTTTGGAGTCTTTCAAATGAAGGCATGTTCCCTAAATATTTTAAGAAACTAAACAAACATCAAATGCCGATACGCGCGACTATTTTTAGTATGTGTGGTGGTTTACTGGCGTTATTCTCAAGTATTTATACTGCAGATACTTTATATATCGTACTTGTTTCTATAGCAGGTTTAGCTGTTGTAATTGTATGGATGAGTATTTGTTTATCTTATTTCAATGCGAAACGTGCAAATAAACATTTGAAAATTCATCAAAGTGTACCAATCATTGGCTTTATCCTATGTTTAGTGTCATGTGTTGGTATGATCTTTGATCCGAACCAATCACCAGCATTATATTTCGGTATTCCGTTTGCGATTATTGCGATTGTATTTTATTTTGTAAAATATCATAAAAAGGACGGTCAGATCATTGAGACTTCTGAATAAAATTAAACAAGAACGCACTTTGGTATTAGATGGTGGATTAGCCACAACATTAGAAGGTTATGGCTGTGATTTGAATTCGTCATTATGGTCTAGTGAAGTGATCATTCATGAACCTAATAAAGTGAAACAAGCGCATCAAGCATTTACAGATGCAGGTGCTGATATTGTGTTAACAAGTACTTATCAAGCAAGCTTTGCTACATTTGAATCTATTGGCATGAAAACGTCAGAAATAGAACATTTATTTGATGTAGCTGTCGAACAAATAAAATCATCAGTGACGGATGAACAAGTTATAGTAGGCAGTTTAGGTCCATACGGCGCATATTTAAGTGATGGCTCAGAATATACTGGAGCATATGAAGTATCCACAGAAGATTATATCGACTTTCATCAAGCACGTATCCAAGCACTAATTGATAGAGGTATATATGATTTTGTATTTGAAACGGTGCCTAACTTTAATGAAATAAAAGCAATCGTTGAACATATCATTCCTCAATATTCAGATGACATGACATTCTGGATATCATGTACCGTTAATGATGAAGGCAATTTATCTGATGGTACTGACTTTGAGACGGTATGCCAATATATTAAAGAGCATGAAGCGTGTCTGCCTGTATTTGGCGTGAATTGTTCAAAGATTGAAAGTGTTGATAAAGCAATTGATAAAGGATTGACGGCATTACCACAAGTCATTGCTGTTTATCCGAATGGTGGTAAGACATTTGACCCTGTAGAGAAAGTTTGGGTAGGTCAAGGAGATCATGCATTGCTTGCTCAAAAGTCTAAAACGTGGATATCGCAAGGTATTCAAATAGTAGGTGGGTGTTGTGAAACAACGCCACAAGATATTCAACATATTCATCAAGCGATTAAATAAAGTGTATAATTTCTCTATTTGAGTAAAGGTGAGGCATCTTGTGATGTCTCATCTTTTTTGTGTGTAGTACGCTCTGAAGTACTGCTGTTATAGGGATTATAAGCTTTTCAGATAATAATCATTTCTTTATGAAAGCCCTTTACTTGATAATTTTTAAAATACAATAGTAAAATGTTTTATAAGAGGTATTTATCTCTTATTAGGTTTATATTTTTAGGAGGTATGAAGGATGGTAGTAGAATTTCACAATGAACCAGCAACAGATTTTATAAATCAAGAGAATCAACAAGCGTTTAAAGATGCATTAATAAAAGTTAAATCTGAATTTGGGAAAGAAATTCCTCTAGTAATTAATGGTGAGAAGATTTATACAGATGATAAGTTTGAATCTGTAGATCCAGCAAACCACCAACAAGTACTAGGTACAATTTCAAAAGCTTCTAAAGAACAAGTTGACCAAGCGATGGAAGCGGCTAAAGAAGCCTATAAGACTTGGAGAAAATGGTCTCATAAAGAAAGAGCCGAATTATTAATTAGAGTCTCTGCTATAATTCGCAGAAGAAAACATGAACTCTCTGCATTAATGGTTTATGAAGCGGGTAAACCATGGAATGAAGCAGATGGAGATACAAATGAAGGTATTGATTTTATTGAATATTATGCGCGTTCTATGATGGAGTTTGCTAATGGTAAGCCAGTCTTTGATAGAGAAGGGGAGCATAACCAATATATTTATAAACCAATGGGTCCTGGTGTTACAATTCCACCTTGGAACTTCCCATTTGCAATTATGACAGGTACAACAGTTGCACCTATTATTGCAGGTAATACTGTATTGCTTAAACCAGCAGAAGATACACCATTAATTGCATATAAATTAATGGAAATTTTAGAAGAAGCAGGTCTTCCAAAAGGCGTTGTAAACTTTGTACCAGGTGATCCGAAAGAAATCGGTGATTACTTAGTCGATCATAAAGATACGCACTTTGTAACATTTACTGGTTCAAGAGCAACAGGTACACGTATTTTTGAAAGAGCAGCTAAAGTTCAAGAAGGCCAAAACTTCTTAAAACGTGTCATCGCTGAAATGGGCGGTAAAGATGCAATTATTGTAGACGAAAATACAGATACTGATTTAGCAGCAAAAGCAATTGTGGATTCTGCATTTGGCTTTTCTGGTCAAAAATGTTCTGCATGTTCTAGAGCAATCGTGCATAAAGATGTTTATGATGAAGTTCTAGAAAAATCAATCGCATTAACAAAAGAACTTTCAATTAATCATACAGAAGGCGGTTCTGATGTATACATGGGACCTGTCATTAATAAAAAACAATTCGATAAAATTAAAAATTATATCGAAATTGGTAGTAAAGAAGGTAAGCTAGAAGTTGGCGGTAAGACTGACGACAGTAAAGGTTATTTCGTACATCCAACAATTATTTCTGGACTTAAATCAAGTGATCAAATTATGCAAGAAGAAATCTTCGGACCAGTTGTTGGCTTCACTAAAGGCGATAACTTTGAAGAATTATTAGAAATTGCTAATGACACAGATTACGGATTAACAGGAGCAGTCATTACAAATAATCGTGAACATTGGAGACAAGCATGTGAAGATTATGACGTAGGTAACTTATACTTGAACAGAGGTTGTACATCAGCAGTAGTAGGTTATCATCCATTCGGAGGCTTCAAAATGTCAGGTACAGATGCTAAGACAGGTAGCCCAGACTATATGCTAAACTTCTTAGAACAAAAAATATTATCAGAACAATTCTAGTATAGATAAAGAGAACCTGAGGCACATGGTGTGCCTCAGGTTATTCTATTTTGGTGAGTATTTTAGATTGTTAGGGACAGAATTCCGAGAAGTGTCTCTAAATGAACGCCTATCTAATTACCAGAATTCAGAATAATGGAAGTTACATTCCTGTACACATTCCCGCACACATCCCAATACATCTCCATCAAATCTCATTTATATTAATATTTCTTCTGCTAGTAATTGATATGATTTTTTCTTGGCTTCGAAATCGTATATATTTGTGATAATCATAAATTCGTCTGTTTGATATTCTTCTGCTAGTTGATTAAGTTTTTTTCTCACTGTTTGTGGTGAACCTATAATACTTCTTTTTTGGTTCGTCTTAATGAGTTCTAATTCTTCTTCTGTATAATCTTCTATATTGATTTCTTCTGGTGGTTGAACTTTTGTTCCTAATCCTTTGCCAACGTTTAATAACCATTTGTCTTGTGATATGGCTAATTGTTCTGCTGCTTCGTCTGTCTCTGCACATACTACAAAAATACAAACAATTGTTGATGGTTCTTTCATATTAACGGATGGTATAAAGTCTTCATAATAACGTTTCATTGCGATTTCTTTATATTTAGGATTTATAAAGTGACCGAATACAAATCCAATCCCTAGTTGTGCTGCGTTTCTAGCACCATTTTCAGTTAAACCTAATAACCACATTGTTGGTGGATTGTCTATGCGTGGTCCTGCTTTAACGAGTCTGAATTTATGATCTCTAGGTAATGAGTTATGCAAGAATCCTTGTAAGTCAGATGCTTGTCTGTAAAAGTCTTCAATTGGTTTAATATGATCATCGGTCAAAGCTTTTTGTGTAATTGGAGAACCACCTGGTGAATTACCAAATCCTAAGTCTATACGGTTAGGAAATAATGCAGATAAAGTCTTGCCATTCTCTGCAATTTTATAAGGATTATATTGTGGTAATAATATGCCACCAGAGCCAACTCGAATACGTTCAGTTGAAGCGGCAATTTGAGTCATCAAGATTTCCGGGGATGAACTTGCGAGACCACTTGTATTGTGATGTTCAGCAACCCAATATCTGTGATAACCTAACGACTCAGTCCATTGTGCTAATGCGATAGTATTTTGTAATGTTTCTTCAGGTGTACTTCCTTTAGAAATGGGTGCTTGATCTAATACACTTAATTTCACGTTATAACGCTCCTTATAATTGACGTTTGTATTTTAATGAAATGTAGTTTTCATTTTCTGGTAAAGTATACATTGGTTTTTCGTATTGGTATTTAAATCCTTTAGCTTCATAAAAAGGAATACCCATATGGTTCCCTTTACTTACTGAAACCCATTGTTCTGTGGCCCCTCTTCTTATTTGATCATCTGTAATAATATTTAATAAACATGAACCGATGCCTTCTCGTTTACGCGTTGGATCCAAGTATAGGACATATAATTCAGAGATATGTGGTTCTCTAAAACCGCCGCCACCAGCACCAACAATTTGTCCATTATCTTCAGCAACAAACCATCCATTCCAATATTGATCAATATTCGTGATTTCTTTTGAAACGCGTTGTTCATTATAAAATTCATTAATAATTTGTGTGATGTATTTTTCAGGTAGTATATCTTTATATGTCATATCCATCAGAACAAACTTTTATAATACCCTGTACATCATTAATAGTTGCCATTCTATACTCCATATGTATCACCTTTATAATTTATTTAATTCTAGTATATCTTATCTTTAAAATTTTTAACTATTTTTGCTTTAAACCACTCCCGTCAAGGTGGACAACTTAAAAACAAAAACTTTAATTAAGATACGTTCCGATATTCATTTGGTGTTAATCCATCAAATTTTGGAACGTATCTTTTATTCATATAAAAATCTCTATATTTGCTGATTCCTGTTTCAAGATCTTCGTATGTACTGAATTGATTTCTATAGTAATATTTTGATTTCAATGTGCCCCAAAAAGCTTCTATCGGTTGGTTATCTAAACAACTTCCTGCTTTTTACATGCTAATTTTCACATTATTTGTATCTAAATATTTCTTGTAATGCATAGAAGTATATTGAAAACCTCGATCACTATGTATAACTGTATTAGATACATCGTTATTTTGTAAGGCTAATCTTAATGTGTCCATAACGAGTTTTAAATCATTACGTTTACTTACTTTATAAACCACTATACTTAAATCGTACAGATCAATTATAGCGCTAATATACGCTTTTTGACCTTTTCCATAATTTAAATAACTAATATCAGTAAACCATTTTTGATTAGGCTTTTTAGCTTCAAAGTTTCTATTTAATATATTTTCAGCTGTAAAATGTGGTTTGACTCTAATCCAATTAGGACGCTTTTTCCTGATTTGTGCTTGTAAACCAAGAATTCTCATAATCCTTCTAATACATTTTATATTAATATTTAGATTACATTCTCTTCTTATAGAATAGTGTATTCTTACTATACCGAAGGTTTCTTTTGATTCCTCAAATATACGTTTAATTTCTTTCGCAATTAACTTAGAACGTTTTTCATTATTTGAAACTTCTTTATTACACCACTTATAATAACCACTACGGCAAAAAAATAAAATTGAAATGTCTAAAACTTGTTGAATTTTTCAAAGAGCAAATAGTTTACTCCTAAATAATACCAAAAAATTAAATACTTACGCAATATAATAAGTAAAAAATCATATATAATTTATTAAAATGAAAAGTTGTAAAAATAATTGTATAATAAAAATGAATTAATAATTATCTTGTGTGAAATTGAAAAGTTGTTTAGTACAAATATTTTCTTTTTGAACTATCTTTAATCGCTGTAGAAGTGAAATTAAATGAAAAGTGCAAGAACTTAATAGTTGACGGATTAAAATATCATTGTATTATAATAACGAGTATCAAAATTTATAAATTAAAAATAAAAATATATATGGAGATGAATTTCATGATAAGAACAATGATGAACGGGAAGATTCATCGTGCTAGAGTTACGGAAGCTAATTTAAATTACGTAGGTAGTATTACAATAGATGCAGACATATTAGATGCAGTAGATATTTTGCCAAATGAGAAAGTTGCGATTGTTAATAATAACAATGGGGCAAGACTTGAAACATATGTTATTGAAGGTGAACGAGGAAGCGGTAAAATTTGTCTTAATGGTGCTGCTGCTCGACTTGTGCAAGTAGATGATGTGATTATTATTATGAACTATGTTCAAGTAACAGATGAAGAAGCAAGATCTCATGCACCGAAAGTAGCGGTTATGAATGAAAAGAATGAAATTATTGAAATGATTCATGAAAAGGAAAGTCAAATAATTCTATAGAGGTGACCAGAGATGAGTATTTTAGCAACGATTTTTGTCGTGATTGTAGCAGTTGAACATTTGTACATTATGTATTTAGAAACAATCGCTACGACTTCTAAAAAAACGGCAGAAACATTTAATTTAAAGCAACAAGAGTTAAAGGATAAAAATATTCAAACACTTCTTAAAAACCAAGGTATTTATAATGGTTTACTGGCATTATCATTATTTTATGGTGCCTTTTTATCAAGTAGTCCTAAAGAGTTTGTAGCGGTTCTGTTAATATTCATTATATTAGCAGGTATATATGGTAGCCTTACAAGTTCAAAGTCTATTATTTTAAAACAAGGTGGACCAGCAATTATTGCATTAATTCTACTATTAATATAGAACTCAGAAATCCCAAATGTGAACGTTTTGTTAACTGCTTTTCTACAATTTTTGAAAAGTGTAGACAAAGTATACACATTTGGGATTTTATCTCTTTTTAGGGAATATTACAGGTGTTAGTATAAGCGTTATGTTGTATACACTGTATGCATAAACTATATAGTAGATTTAAGGGAGGAAATATTTTTGGCGAACTTTTTATACAAATTGGGTTCTTCTATTGCTAAACATAAGTGGTTAACAATATTTATATGGGTCATCTTATTAGCTGGAATCGTAACGCCATTAACGATTAATAAACCCACATTTGACAACGATATTACAATGAGTGGTATTAAATCAATCGACACGAATGAAAAGATTGAGAAAGAATTTAATCAAGATAGTGAAAAGGCAAATATAAGAGTTGTCTTTAAAAGTGAAGATAAAAAAGGCATAACGGATAAAAAAGTTATGCAAGATATTCAAAAAGCTTTAAAAGATGTAAAAGATAAAGATGATGATATTAAAGAAGTGACAGATCCTTATAAGAATAAACAAATTAATAAAGATCAAACAACTGCTTTTGCAGATATCAATTATAAAGTATCTCAAACTTCTATTAAATCGGATTCTGTTGATAAAGTTAAAGATGCTGTTAAATCTTTAGAAGATGATGACGATATTCAAACTGAATTAACAGGTAATGCTTTAACTGCGAATACTGAAATTGGTGGCGCTTCTGAAGCTATTGGTATCGTAATTGCTTTCGTTGTGTTACTTGTGACTTTCGGATCATTTATTGCAGCGGGCATGCCAATATTAAGTGCGGTTATCGGACTTGGTTCTAGTATTGGTACAATCGCTTTACTTACGTATTCATTTGATATTCCAAACGTTACGTTATCATTAGCAGTTATGATTGGATTAGCGTTAGGTATTGATTATGCTTTATTCATTTTATTTAGATATAGACAAATTATTAAAACTGAGAAAAATCATATTAAAGCAATTGGATTAGCATTAGGTACAGCGGGAAGTGCCGTTATCTTTGCAGGGGTTACGGTTGTTATAGCTGTCTGCGGATTAGCATTAGTTGGTATCGATTTCTTAGCTACGATGGGATTTGCATCAGCGCTAAGCGTTATCTTTGCTGTACTTAGTGCCATTACATTACTACCAGCATTGATTAGTGTCTTCCATAAACAAATTCATCCGAAAAAACGTAAAATACATTCAAATGAAAGTTTGGATACACCATGGTCAAAATTTGTAGTAGGTAAACCGTGGATTGCTTTAATCATTGGATTTGTCATTTTAATTGCAGCAGCACTACCGGTGACACATATGCGTTTAGGTATACCAGATAATGGTATGAAACCAAATGATTCTACAGAGAAGAAAGCATATGATATTATTTCTGACGATTTTGGAGAAGGCTTTAATGGTCCGATCGTCATGCTTGTAGATACTTCTGATAAAAGAGATAATCCAAAAGCATTACAAAATGATTTACAAGATTTGATCAAAGATGTAGACGATATTAAAAATGTTGAAACTGTCACACCACCTCAATTGAACAAAGATCAAGACTATGCACTTGTGACAGTTCTTCCTGAAAAAGGTCCAAATGCAGAATCAACATATGATTTAGTTCATGATTTAAGAGATTATAATAAAGATGCTAAAGACAAATATGATTTAGATACAGAAATATCAGGTCAAAGTGTTATTAATATAGATATGTCTGAAAAACTTAACGATGCGATACCGTTATTTGCAGGTGTTATTATATTATTAGCCTTCATATTATTAATGGTTGTATTTAGATCAATTATTATTCCTTTAAAGGCAGTACTGGGATTTGTATTATCATTAGCAGCGACTTTAGGATTCACAACACTTATCATGCAAGATGGCTTTATGAGAAGCCTGTTTGGGGTAGATACAACAGGTCCACTATTAGCATTCTTACCAGTTATCACAATAGGTTTGTTATTTGGTTTAGCCATGGATTACGAAGTATTCCTCATGTCACGTGTACATGAAGAATATGTACGTACAATGAATAATACGAAGTCCATTAAAGTTGGTCTTAAAGAAAGTGGACCGGTTATTGTCGCAGCAGCACTCATTATGTTCAGTGTATTCATCAGCTTCGTATTCCAAGATGATGTGATGATTAAATCGATGGGTATAGCATTGGCGTTCGGTGTATTATTTGATGCATTTATCGTAAGAATGACAATTATTCCAGCATTGACGAAACTATTTGGTAGAGCATCATGGTATATACCAAATTGGCTAAATTCAATTTTACCTAAAATCGATATAGAAGGACATGCATTAAGTGAGAATAATCAAGTTGCTGAAGAAGCAGGTACAGACGATACAAATGCGACAACAATAGAAGTAAGTTCAAAAACAAAAGCGTTATACGATAAGATAGATGCTTCAAATAAAGATGAAGTATTATATGAAGCATTGCGTCAACATAGTCGTAAGCAAGACCATAATACTCAAGAAGATATTAAAACAAACACAGACGACCAAGAAATCATAGAAATATTGAATCAACAAACTAAAAATATCGAACAAGTAAACCAATTAGTAGAACGTTTGATAAATAAGAAATAATAGAATAAGGGAAAGCGCCGGAACTGCAGAAGTTCCGGCGTTTTTTGGTGGGGAGAAATTTTATAAAGGTGTGAGTTAAAGAAGTAATAAGCTCACAAAATTAGAAAAGATATGAGTTAAAGGTGGAATAAACATATTATTTACCTACCATCACCCCACATTATGTAACTTAATTTCACAAAATTTCACAAAAACTTTTTTCATTGAAATATTGTTTCGAAAATGAGATAATGTAAACGATTCCAATAGGGGTGTGTTGATATGTTAGGGTTTTCTGTATATTTAGGTGAGTCGTTTGATGAATTATATATTGAAATGATGTTAAATCATGGTTTCAAATATGTGTTTACTTCTCTTCAAATTCCTGAAGAGGATTCGGAATTGTATTTTGAAAAGTTAAAGGCATTAAAGCTACTTATTGGTGATAAAGCTGAGATTATAGCTGATGCGAGTCCTCATGCTTTTCAAAATCTTGGTCTTTCTTATAAGCAACCTGAAGTATTAAAAGATTTAGGTATTGATTGTATAAGGTTAGATATTTCTCTAGCGATTCCAGATATTATTTCTTTATTAAGTGAAGTCAAAATTGTCTGTAATGCGAGCACGGATGCTATCAGTTTATTGGATGAACTTAAAGAACAAGGTATTGATATGTCTCGTATTATGGTTGCGCATAATTATTATCCTCGTCCTGAAACTGGACTGGATAAAGCTTACTTTATAAAGCAAAATACAAAATTAAAGACATCATTCCCGGATATTTCAATTATGGCTTTTGTAACAGGTACGGTATTTAGAGGTCCGGTATATGAAGGCTTACCTACATTAGAAGATCATAGATATTGCCACCCATTAATTGCTGCTCATGAATTAGCGGCATTAGGAGTAGATGATATATGTATAGGGGATATAGGTATCGATACAACAACGATTAATCAATTCAACAACTTCTTTCATAAAGGAATCGTGTCACTTCATGTGCAATCTGAAACAAAGCGTTTAGAAAGTTATATTGGGAGAATATTTCATAATAGAAAAGACAAAGCAAGAGATGTGATTAGAGCGGAAGAAGGACGGCAAATGTTTCAATCTGAAATATTACCTGAAAACACGGTTGCAAGAACAAGGGGTTCGATCACTTTAGATAATAACAAGTATGGTCGCTATATGAATGAATTACAAATCGTCAATAAAGATTTAAAGCGTCATGAAGCTGTTAATGTTATTGGACATGTATACCAACAAGATATACCATGCATAGATTTAATTGATGCAGGTACAGCTTTTCAGTTTGTGAAGGGGGAAGAATAAATGGATATCAATCGTTTAACGACAGAATCAAGAAATGAGCACTCGTCTAAGTTAGACACATTAACACCTGAGCAATTTGTTGATGTTATGAACAACGAAGATCAAAAAGTAGCTCAGTTTATTAAAGAAGAAAATCATGCAATTGCTCAATTAATTACACAAGTTATTAACGGATTAAACAATGGTGGAAGATTAATTTATATGGGCGCAGGTACAAGTGGTCGATTAGGTGTATTAGACGCAGCTGAATGTGTACCAACATTTGGTGTAACACCTGATGTTGTCGTAGGACTTATTGCGGGTGGTCCAAGTGCGATGACTGTAGCTGTTGAGGGTGCAGAAGATGATGAAAGTCTAGGAGAACAAGATTTAAGAGATTTAAATATTAATGAACATGATACGGTTATCGGGATAGCTGCGAGTGGTAGAACACCGTATGTAATCGGTGGTTTAAGGTACGCACAAAGTATAAATGTACCTACTGGCTGTTTGACATGCAATAAAGCATCCGAAGTTGGTAAACATGCAGATTATCCGGTCCAAGTAGATGTTGGTCCTGAAGTATTGACAGGTTCAACGAGATTGAAGGCTGGTACTGCTCAAAAATTAATTCTTAATATGATATCAACAGGGGCTATGGTTGGTATAGGAAAAGTATACGAGAATTTAATGATTGATGTTAAACCAACTAATAAAAAATTAAAGCAAAGAGCCGTAAACATGATTCAAGAAGTATTACAAACAACGGATGAAGATAGTGTGAAATTATTCAAACAAAGTGATGAGCAAGTGAAAGTAGCAATTGTAATGGGGATGCATGGGATTTCTAAAGAGGAAGCATTAGAAAGACTTAAACAAGCTAAGGGGTTTGTGAGAAATACGTAAATTAAGGGGTGTCTATGCTATGACAAAAGAAAGAGAGATTGCACAAAATATTCTCAAAGAAGTCGGGGGAAGAGATAATTTAGACAAAGTGATACATTGTATGACGCGTGTAAGAATGAATATCGTTGATTACAGTAAGGTCGATGTCGAAGGTTTAAAGAATATCAAGGGCGTAATGGGTGTAGTAGAAGATGACATGCTTCAAGTTGTGATTGGACCAGGTACTGTTAACAAAGTAGCTAATGAAATGAGTTCGATTATAGGAGTTCCTTTAGGTGAAGATATAAAGCATAAAGCATCTAATAAAGAACAAGTTGAAAAAGAAGCGGATTTATTTAAGCAAAGTATTAATAAGAAGAATCAAACACCATTTAAAAAAGTATTAAGATCTATTGCTAATATATTTGTACCATTAATTCCAGCTTTTGTTGGTGCAGGTTTAATTGGTGGTATTTCTGCAGTACTATCTAATATGTTAACAGCAGGTACATTAGATGGTGCGACATGGGAACAGTTCGTATTAATATTCGATATCATTAAAAATGGTATTTTCGCATACCTCGTGATTTATGTGGGTATTAATGCAGCAAAAGAATTTGGCGCAACACCAGGTTTAGGTGGTGTTATTGGTGGTACAACCATGCTGACCGGTATGGATCCAGAAAGCCCACTTAAAAATATTTTTAATGGAGAACCATTAGCTGCCGGTCAAGGTGGTGTCATTGGTGTTATCATTGCGGTTTGGATATTATCTTTAATTGAAAAAAGATTACACAAAGTCGTTCCGAGTGCGGTAGATATCATTGTCACGCCTACGATTACACTCTTTATTATGGGACTAGCAACAATTTTCTTAATCATGCCAATTGCTGGCTTTATTTCAAATGGCTTATTAGGCGTAATAGATTGGGTTCTAAATATCGGTGGTGCATTTAGTGGATTTGTACTTGGTGCAACGTTCTTACCACTTGTTATGTTTGGCTTACATCAAGTATTAACTCCGATTCATATTGAAATGATTAATCAATCTGGTGCGACTTATCTCTTACCAATTCTAGCTATGGCTGGTGCAGGTCAAGTAGGTGCAGCATTTGCATTATGGTTTAAATGTAGAAAAAATAAAAAGATTATCAACTTACTTAAAGGGGCATTACCAGTTGGTATTTTAGGCATTGGAGAACCATTGATTTACGGTGTAACACTTCCTTTAGGTAGACCATTTATCACAGCATGTATCGGTGGTGGTGTTGGTGGTGCAGTTATCGGTGGCATTGGTCATATCGGTGCATCAGCAATTGGACCAAGTGGCGTTTCACTTATTCCACTTATTTCTGATAATATGTATTTAGGATATATCGCAGGATTGCTAGCAGCATATCTTGGCGGATTCATAGCCACATATTTATTTGGAACAAATAAAGAAATGACGGCACCACAAGAATTAGAAGAGGATTAAATCATATGGAACATCAACATTTACTCATATTTATAAAAGAACAAATGCCACGTTTAACAAAACATGAAAAACGTATTGCAGAATATTTTATTGAACATCCAGAAAAAACAATTAACTTGAGCGCTAAAGAACTAGGCAAATTAACGAATACAAGTGCGGCTTCTGTCATTAGATGTACCCATAAACTTGAATTTAAAGGGTTCACAGACTTGAAATTAGCAATTTCTAGATATTTACCGCAACATGAACAAAGTATTTATCAAGAAATTAAACAAGATGAAACAGTCGACTCAATTAGTAAGAAGCTCATCACAAGAGCTTCTCATACACTTGAAATGACAGAAAAGAATATTTCGAATAAACATATTGAGCAGGTCGTTGATCAATTATACGATACTGATACGATTATCGTATTTGGTGTCGGTGCTTCAAGTTTGGTTGCTCAAGATTTGTATCAGAAGTTCACTAGAATAGGTAAGCAAGTGATTCATTCTTTAGATACACACTTTTTAGCTACAGCCATTGCTTCACATAGTGATAGTTGTGTGCTCATTGGTATATCTAATTCAGGTGAGAATCATGAGACGGTATCTTTAGCCAAAGTAGCTCGAAAATATGGTGTGAAAATAGTTGGTTTAACACAGTCAGAGCAGTCTACATTAGCAAAAAAATCTGATATATATTTAATTCATGATGCAAGTTCAGAAAAAAGTTTAAGATTAGCAGCGACGAGTTCTCTTATTTCTCAACTTATGACTATAGATATTCTCTTCTATAGTTATTTATCAAGAAATTATGATGAACATGTTGTAACGATGAGTAAAACAAGAGATGCAGTGGAATTGTATCTTGAATAGTATGATGAAAGAGCATGGACATTTGTCCATGCTCTTTCTATTAAGTATTATATTGAAAAAATAATAAAAAAATAGTACAATTTAACTAATAAACCTATTGCCAAAAAATGTAATGTAATGATATAAATAATTTTAAAAAAGTTTAAATATATTAAAGAAAAGAAATGGCATAAGTCAAATTATATTAATATTCTTCAACTCTATGAAACAAGAGTAACAGTCATCTAAGCGCTTATCATCACATTTCATATAATAAGAATTAAAGAAAGTTAGCGTGAAATCATGAAACAAGTGGAAATTATAAGAATATTAGATGATACGTCTTTTATTATTAATGCAGGAACAAATAAAGGTATTAAACCTGGTTATTATATTGATATATTGAAAAGGGATAAGTCATATAATTATATTGCAAAAGTAGAAGAAGTTTATCCTGAGTTATCTTTATGTACAAGATATGGGGAACAAAGGTTATTTTATGGGGATGTTGTAAGAATTAGGTATCCAGATGAGTTTAATATAGAAACAAAAGTTATTAAATCTAAAACAAATAGACGAAAAAAGAGAGGATGAAATCGCCGAATCTCATCCTCTTTCCCGTTTAATATGTCATATAAATTAAAAAAAAGTAACGTTGTAGATTTACAAGAATACTTTATCATATAATGTATAGATTTTCCAGAAATAAGTATGGAATCTTTGTATAAAATTTTAAATTATTAATTTAAAATTTAAGTTGTGCACGTAATTATGTTCGATATGGAAATATGAGATAAATAAATGTATAATAAAGAAAAAAATAGAATGGACTGAGAACACGTGGCAAACCAATATGAGCGTTCTGCAAAGAAAAAGAAATCAACAGCATTCAAAATAGTAACGACAATCGTCATTATTTTATTACTCGTATTTTTATTAGTGATCGCATTTTTTGTCTATAAATTCTTCGCATTAGGTAATTCAATACATAATCCATTAGACAGAGATAAATCAGAATTAAGAAAGAAAGCAGTAGATACAAACGGCGATCCGATATCTATTGCATTATTCGGAATAGACTCAGATTCAACAAGAGCAGCTGAAGGCGGGGGAGAACGATCAGACTCAATCTTATTATTATCTATCAATCCTGATAAGAAAAAGACTGTAATGGTAAGTGTGCCTAGAGATACGAGAGCTCAAATCGTAGGTAGAGATTCTGTCGAGAAAATTAACCATGCATATGCATACGGTGGACCGAAGATGGCCATTAATTCTTTAGAGAAATTAATGAATGTACCAATTGACCATTATGCGACTATTAATATGGATGGTGTTAAAGAATTAGTAGACCAAGCAGGTGGCGTAACTGTTACAAGTAATGCAACATTCACAGTTAAAGGTAATTCATATGTTAAAGGTCAAAAGTATAAACTTGATGGAGACGAAGCTTTAGCGTTTATTAGAAGTAGAAAAGAAGATGGCGCTGGCGGAGACTTTGGTAGACAAGAAAGACAACAACTTGTTATCCAAGCATTAGCAAAAGAATTAGTAAGTATCGGTTCATTACCGAAAATCAACCAAATCTTTGATACATTAGGCGATAATGTTCAAACAGATTTGAAGATTTCACAAATCAATAGTTTAAGATCTAAATATAGTGACGCATTAGATAATGTTGATAGAAATCAATTAGAAGGTCAAGATACAATTCTAGATGATGGATTGTATTATTTCGTACCTAGCGATTCAAGTAAGAAAGAAGTTGTAGATAACTATCGTACTAACTTAGAATTAGATTAAATATAAAAAATCTTGGACATCAAACGGCACTGCACCCTTACTAAGGGAGCTCAATAAAAACACTATTTTCTAGGCTGCTA
>ERZ1023497.46-NODE-46-length-62959-cov-106.584049_pt1 | contig 62959 bp, 64 predicted proteins | sample MGYA00380543_ERZ1023497 | MGnify/ENA primary metagenome ERZ1023497 (study PRJEB33173, sample SAMEA4830384) | metagenome | study: EMG produced TPA metagenomics assembly of the PRJEB25223 data set... | reverse complement strand
AAGATGGAGGCACAGCAGGAAATGGATATCCAAATGATACACCGGCAAGTGGGGGTGGACAAACAGAGCCACCACAAACAGGTGATACAGATGGAGACCAGTCAAACAATACGCAACCCGATGACAATGTAGAGCCAGAACCGCCGCAAGATGGAGGCACAGCAGGAAATGGATATCCAAATGATACACCGGCAAGTGGGGGCGGACAAACAGAACCACCGCAAACTGGAGGAAGTGGACAATCAAACTCGACCCATAACGATGGGGTGAATGGTGGAAACACAACTTATCCAACTGGTGGTCCATCTTCACAAACATCAGGCAATGCATCAAACGTAAATGATAATAGAGTGGCAACTTCCGACGATAGTAATTATGGTGATTTATCTCAGTCTTCTAATAAGGTTAAACAAAATAGCAACAGCATAAATAATTCAACTGATGTAAATTCTAATAGTGGTAGAGATAGTAATCCATCAAATTATCAAAATGATAGTTTATCCTATAATTATGAGCAAAATAAAAATGCTACTAGTTCAGGTGCTAAGCCAGCTTCAGCACAAACATTTGGTGATTTGGCGAATCAACAGAAAGATTCAAATGAAGATTCCGATAGTAATGTGATGAATCGCTTCCGTCAACTTGCTCCGGGTTCATTTAAATATAATCCTTATGTTTTAAAACAAGTTAAAGCATTGAATAATGATGACAGTAATGTTTCGGATAGTGATATAAATGCTATTTTTTCAAAACAGAAATTTACCGATAATTCTTATTTAAGAGAGTTACAAAAAAGTACAAACTATTTTAAGTTTCAGTATTTTAATCCTATTAAATTTGATGATTACTATAAAAATTTAGATAATCAAGTATTGTCATTAATTACAGGAGAAATCGGTTCAATGCCTGATTTAAAAGCGCCAAAAACTAAAAAGACTCAAGGTGCATATGAATATGAAGAAAGTGATGATACAGAAACGACTCAAACACGCCAAGAAGCTGAGAAAGCAGATAAAGGCTTGAAATTTGAACGTGTATTATTTACTTTAATAGCTGGTATAATAGTGATATTTATCGGTGTTGTTACTACCTATTTCATTCATAGAAGAAAAAAATAAATGCATGTTATCAAAAATAGGCTACTCATTCCTAGAATTCATCTGGGTATAAGTAGCCTATTTTTTATTTAGTTCTAAGTTAATTTAGAGATTGTTCTTATTATGCAGTTAACTTAAGTGTGATGTGGGTTGGTTTAAATGTACGTGACAAGGTATTAGAACAACATTTTTCATTTTATGGTATTAAAAAGGTCAACAAATTTCTTCGCATCTTGACGAGGGACTTGATCGAAAATCCAATTCTCCTCACTTTTTTCAGTAATAGCTATTCTAAAAGGACTAAAAGAAATACCTGATTTAATATTTTTAATGTCGCTAAATAAAAATGTATCCTTAATTTCAGAACCTTCTATGACTCCTGTTGCTTGAAATTGAATTCTATCTCTTAAAAGAGTCAAAGTTCCTGGTACTGCTTGTGATCGAAATATTTTCATAGATGCATATACTGATATTATAGGATTGGTTAAATCATTTTCCATAATGTTGACCACCTTTTTTAATAATTTAAATTGTAACACACTAGATAGTTTTCACTGGTTAAACAATATAAGTAAAGTGGTGAAAACTAGATTGTAAGTGAAATGTTTTTTACTATTTTCTAGGCTTCTAATTTTTTACATTTTAACTTTATTATAGTATTCAATTGAATATGCTTTAGTCATAGAAAACCACCTCCAAATAAATTCATTTGTAATGAGAAGTTACTTGGAGGTGGTTTTATTTTACTCTTAGTAATTGATAAGATGCTTATTTTAAATAAAGAAATTTATAATAAATGATGTAGATTGTTGAAGTTCTTTAATTTTATCTGGACCAATTAAAATTTGTACTACAACAACAAATCCATTTTGAAATACATGAATCAGTATTGGAACCCAAATCCGTTTAGTATATACATAGAAAGCTGAAAAAATCATGCCCATACCAAAATAAATAATGAAGAAAGAAGGATCGCCATGTGCGACACTAAACAATATCGAGCTGACTATACTAGCAATTAAAAACTTAACTAACTTGTTACCTTTCAAGATATTGTACAGTTCACCGAAAATAACTTTACGGAATATATATTCTTCTAATATAGGGCCAATAACAGCGATTAAAACTATAAATATTGGAAACGCATTGGCAATTTGTAATATACGTTCTGTATTAGGGCTCTTTTGAGGGGCACCTAGAATATGTATATTTATCAAACTTGCAATGATTTGATAAATCATAACAATAAAATAGCCGACGAATGCCCATAAAATAATATAGCGTTTTTTTTCTTTAGGTTGACGCTCTAACTCTGTGGGATTTGATATTTTAAGATGTAACACTGCTATAATAATGAAAGCAATGAAAAATAGCACCACTTGAGTAGCAATTCCAGTAATTCTAAGATTTTCCCCGCTTAAGTTACCGAGTATACCAGTTGATAAGATAAGCGCTGGACCAAATTGTGCAAGTCCATAAATCAATAATGTAAGTATGGACACCCATAAACGTGACATTTTCTACCTCCAAAAATAATAATATACTTTATTTTATCGTAAAACTGAGATTACTACAAAATAAACCCCCGATAGTTTTTGCTTGAATTATTGACCAACTTTGATTATTATTAAAATTGTATTAGCACTCTATATATATAAGTGCTAAAAGTTTTTGAATTTTTAAGGAGGAACAATACATGTTAAAACCATTAGGTAACCGAGTAATTATTGAAAAAGTAGAGCAAGAACAAACAACTAAAAGTGGTATCGTGTTAACGGATAGTGCTAAAGAAAAATCAAATGAAGGTAAAATAATTGCAGTTGGTGCAGGACGTCTGTTAGATGATGGTACTCGTGTTACTCCTGAGGTCAAAGAAGGCGATAGTGTGGTTTTCCAACAATATGCTGGAACTGAAATTAAACACGGTGAAGAAACATATTTAATTTTAAATGAAGATGACATTTTAGCAGTCATTCAATAATAAAAGTAACGGTAAAATAATTAAACAACATGGAGGTTAATTAATTATGGCAAAAGATTTAAGATTCTCAGAAGATGCGCGTCAATCAATGTTACGTGGTGTAGATAAATTAGCAAATGCTGTTAAAGTTACAATCGGACCAAAAGGACGTAACGTTGTTTTAGATAAAGAATATACATCACCTTTAATTACTAATGATGGTGTTACGATTGCAAAAGAAATCGAACTAGAAGATCCATATGAAAATATGGGTGCAAAATTAGTACAAGAGGTAGCAAATAAAACAAATGAAATTGCTGGTGATGGTACGACTACTGCAACTGTATTAGCACAAGCAATGATTCAAGAAGGATTGAAAAACGTAACGAGTGGTGCTAACCCTGTTGGTATTCGACAAGGTATAGACAAAGCTGTAGATGTTGCGATTACAGCATTACATGATATTTCACAAAAAGTTGAAAATAAAAATGAAATTGCACAAGTTGGTTCTATTTCAGCAGCGGATGAAGAAATTGGTAAATATATTTCTGAAGCGATGGAAAAAGTTGGTAATGATGGTGTAATTACAATAGAAGAATCAAGTGGTTTCAATACAGAATTAGAAGTAGTTGAAGGTATGCAATTTGATAGAGGATATCAATCACCATATATGGTTACTGATTCTGACAAAATGGTTGCAGAACTAGAAAAACCTTATATCTTAATTACAGATAAAAAGATTTCTTCATTCCAAGATATTTTACCGCTATTAGAGCAAGTGGTTCAATCTAATCGACCAATTTTAATCGTAGCGGATGAAGTAGAAGGCGATGCATTAACAAATATCGTCTTAAACCGTATGCGTGGAACATTTACAGCAGTAGCTGTGAAAGCACCTGGTTTTGGTGATCGTCGTAAAGCAATGTTAGAAGATTTAGCTATCTTAACTGGTGCACAAGTTATTACAGATGATTTAGGCTTAGAATTAAAAGATGCATCTTTAGATATGTTAGGTACTGCGAACAAAGCAGAAGTAACAAAAGATAATACTACTGTTGTCGATGGTGATGGCGACCAAAATAGTATTGATGCACGCGTTAGTCAAATTAAAGCACAAGTAGAAGAAACAGATTCTGACTTTGACAGAGAAAAATTACAAGAACGCTTAGCAAAATTAGCAGGTGGCGTTGCAGTAATTAAAGTAGGTGCAGCAAGTGAAACAGAATTAAAAGAACGTAAATTACGTATTGAAGATGCATTAAACTCAACACGTGCAGCAGTTGAAGAAGGTATTGTTGCTGGTGGTGGTACAGCATTAATGAACATTTACGACAAAGTAAATGCTATCGAAGCTGAAGGCGACGTAGCAACTGGTGTTAATATTGTACTTAAAGCGTTAGAATCTCCAGTACGTCAAATTGCTGAAAATGCTGGTTTAGAAGGTTCAATTATCGTTGAACGTCTTAAAAATGCAGAAGTAGGTGTAGGTTTTAATGCAGCTACAAATGAATGGGTAAATATGCTTGATGCTGGTATTGTAGACCCTACAAAAGTAACACGTTCATCATTACAACACGCAGCAAGTGTTGCAGCAATGTTCTTAACAACTGAAGCGGTTGTAGCTAACCTACCAGAAAAAGAAGATAATGAACCACAACCAGGTATGGGCGGCATGCCAGGTATGATGTAAAATGACCACTAAACATTGATTTTATAGTAAATCAACTGTTCATCGGTCATAGCAATAATAAAATAATTAATGCAAGACGTTTTCCAAGAGGTTACTTAGCCTTTTGGAAAGCGTCTTTTTTATGGTGTGATTATTAGAAGGTCGTTATAGATATATATTCATTTGATAATACTAATGATATTTTTATACAGAACATTTTGTAGTTTTACAACTACCTTTGAAAACTCTTAAGAATATGCTTGAATATGATGTTGGTTGACAAACAATTAAATAAAAGATAACATTTAAGTAATTACTTAAATGATTAAATGAAAAGGTGTGGTTCATGAAAGATATATTTAAAGCTCTGTCAGATGAAACAAGAAGGGAAATTTTAGAAATGTTGAAAGACCAAAAAATGACTGCAAGTGATATTGCTAACCATTTTAATATGAGTCAAGCAAGCGTTTCTCAACATTTAAAAATTTTAAGATTCAATGAGTTAGTTTATACAGAAAGACAAGGTAAGTATATTTTTTACCATTTGAATTTATCTGTATTTGATGGTGTTATTAAATGGATAATACAATTCAAAAATGATTAAGTGAGGAGAAGATTTATGAAATATTTATTACAACAAACTTGGTTTAGTTTATTGATCATTGGTGTCGCTATTATGACATGGTTAATTGTGTTACCATTTTTACCTGATGCAATACCTATGCAATATAATGATAGTGGGGATGTCAATTGGAGCGCGAATAAATAATTTGCCTTTATTATCAGCATAGCTATAATGCTATTTTGTTATATTATTACTAATATTAAATTAGCTACAGACAAAAGTCAGAATAAATTTTCGAATATGAAATCTTTAAATAATATATTAAATCCATTAGTACTGGCATTTTTGTATTTCATCTTTCTGATTATTATTTTTAATGCTTTGGGTTTTAGTATCTCGGTTAATTTTATTATCCCGACAATGATAGGTTTATTATTAATAGTTATTGGTAATTATTTGCCAAAAGTCCCTAAAAATAATACTTTAGGAATAATAAATAAATGGACTAAAGACAATGAATTTGTGTGGAAAAAGACGCATAGATTAGCTGCATATATTTATATTATAGTAGGTTTACTTTTGTTTATTTTAGGCCTATTAAGTGTTATAAATTCGGTTATAACAATTTCGTTGGTTGTTATTCTTGTATTATTTCCATTTTTTTATTCATGGTATATATATCAAAAATTATAGATATATCACATTTAAGAAAATATCTATTTTCAACCACTAATATTTCATAGTAGTGTATACATAATAATTAGGAACTTTAATTTGTTTTAAGGAATAGGAGTTTTTGTATGAATTATCAAAAATATTTGACTTGGTCTTGGCAAATTATTGGGACTACATTCAATTTGTGGTTGAAAGGGGATAGAACAGAACCATCAATTACGTACTCAATTGTTAATAACCAACCCCTTACATTGTTAGATCAGGTTCGATTTCGAAAAAATAATAAAATGAAATCAATTGAAGGCTATGATAAATTAAAAGGTACACAATTTGTTTGGACTGTAAAGGCGTATTAAAACTAATAAAGAGTAAGTGGCAAGTTGTGTATTTAGACTCAAACATATTAGTTATTCGTTTCAATGCTTCATTGTTAACATCTTCAGGAATGGATATTTTGTTACATGATAAACAAGAAACGGATTATTATAAAGCACAAATTAAGAGCTATCCAGAGATGTTTAATTTAAATGCAGCAGACATAAAAGAAATGACATGGTTATTCTAATGGCGTGGCAATAGCAATAATAAAATAATTAATGCAAGACGTTTTCCAAAAGGTTACTTAGCCTTTTGGAAAGCGTCTTTTTTATGGTTTTGTAATTTTCAGTAGTTTAATAATGTTAGGATTTATTCATAAAGTTGAGCGATATACACGAGATTTATATTTATATGAAAACAAGAGAATAACTAAGTTGGATTTGAGGCAGTGTGGAGATAAAAATAATTAAAAAGATTAAATAAAGTAGTTGATTACTTACGTTTTGTGTAGTGTAATTATATATGTAAGGTTGAGATACACCTTACTAACACTCTTGAAAAGGGGGTGTTATTAGTGGATGATATAGAAAAATTCCTAGCAATCGCAACTATAATGCGAACGCCAGGAATTTTAAAACAACTTAGATTGTGGCATTTCGGCGTCCTAGACCGAAAGCGGAACAACAAAGAAGATAAGTAATTCACTTTTCAAAGCCTGTTAATTCGGGCTACCCTTTTCAACTATTATAATATTACAATTTGGGAGGTAATGCAAACATGAATATCTATATAATTATAGGATTAATTGCATTTATAGTTTTAATACCCGAATTCATTAGAATAGCTAGAATTTTACATTTGAAACACTTAGGAATTAAACACATAGGTAACGGTAAATATGAAGAAATAGGTAATAAGAAATATAAATGGTACGAATGGTTGAGATAATATAAGTGAATACAAACAAACGATATTAGATTAAGCCCAACGGTAATGTCTACATTGAGAACAGGTAAAACGTGATGTTGATCATTTAAACTTGGTACTACTGAAAAATATAAGAAAACACAAAAGCCCACCTTGCTTAGGTGGGTTATTTTATTTATTTAACCTCATTCTTGCATCTGTTGTTTCTTCTGCTTCAATTACATCATGATATTGTAGTTTAGTTTCTTCTCTTACTACTTCATCTGATGGTAATTCAATTTGACCGATTGGAATATCACTCATAGCATCATCATTAGGTATGCCAGTATAACCATGTTCTTTGCCAACTTAGCATAAGATTCCATTTTTTCTTGGTCGGTAGATTCTTGTTGTACAGGTTGCTCTACATTTGGTGTTTGTTGTGATTCATCAGTGTTAGAATCATCTTTTTTATACTATTTTGTGACCTTTGTGTCGTTAGTCATGGTGCGAGTCAAATTAGAATATTATGTGTTATTTCCAACGGTCTAACTTACGCATGAATTTTTTTGTATACATTTTAGATAGAATCATTTTTTGAAATTTATTCATGTCTGACTCTTGAAATCTTTTCAAGTTGTAATCATACATCTCATCAAAACTTAAATCCAATGTCCATTGACCATTTTGATAACAGTGTATACAGTATTTGAGTGATAAACTGCCATCTTCTTCAGTACCCTGTGGCGTATTTTTATCTAGAGGGATTCCGCAACTTTGACATTGTTTTTCTTTTTTCATCATATAGTGCTCCTTTTTTCTTTTGATTATAGCATGATTTTTAAATGTAGTTTTGATACGCAATATTTATTTAATTTGAACGTTGCTTTGGGATTATTTTTCATATTATTTAAATATATGGAGCGTGTTATTTGTTAATAATTATTAATTTAAAATGTTAACTTTTCGCTTATTATAATTCTTTATAAGAGTAAAAAAAGGAGAATTAATGTAGAATTGACACAGACACAAATTTATCATGGTTTTGTGTTGTGATAGAAATAAAAGAAAGGATGGATTCTATGACAAATAAAACAGTATTCGATGTCATTGACTTAGGGGTCAATTATTTACTCTCAGGCTACGAGAAGTGGGGGGTTGATGAAGTCATTGATAATAAAGCTGAAGTATTTCCAAACACAATACTTTGGCAGTATGGTCATGTTTTATCTGTATTTGAATCAGCCTTATCACTTTGTGAACAAAATGTTGTTGACGTTCCTTATTATTCAAGTATATTTGGTTATGGGTCTAGCCCAGAAAATTGGGGTGACCAAGAAATTCCAAGTTTAGATGAAATTTTTTCACATATCAAAACATTGCCAGAACGCGCTCGTACGTTAACGGACGTACAATTATCCCAAGAATTAACAGAAACTATTGCAGGCTGTGATACACTAGACGAATTGTTAACTTTAAATGCAGTACATATTCCACTGCATGCAGGTAAAATTGAAGAAATGACACGAGTGTTAAAGGCGCATAGATAAATAAAAAGCATTTGGTGAACAACGTATTCACCAAATGCTTTTTTTATTCTTGTAAATCATCAATACCTTGCGCAATAGAATCAAAAACGTGTGGAATATCATCTTTTTCTACACAACTGAATGCAATACGAATATCTGTATCATTTAATGCAATAATACCTATAGAGTAATTATCAATTAAATGGATTCTTAATGCTTCAGGATCTACACCTTTGACTTGTAAGGCCATAAAGTAACCTGAATTGAAATCGTATGGTTGCCAGAATTTTGTATATTTATCAGCATAAACCACTTCTTTAGTAACTTCATAACGTGCTTGTAATGTTTCCATGTTATGTTGAATTTCTTTATCAAAAGTTTCGTGGTTTTCTAAAACATATTTAATCGCACTCTGTGATGGCAGAGGTCCACTAGAAATATTACTACGAATAAGACCTTTAACCTTTGCTTCTAACACATTTTTAGTTGCATCGTCATTAATACCAAATGTGAGGAATCCTACACGTAAGCCCCAAGCGAAAAATTCTTTTGTAGCACCATCTAAACGGATAGGTAATAAGTTATTCAAGTGTAAGTTTGTTAATGCTGTAAATATTGATTGTGTATAAACATCTTCATAAAATAAACCATAATATGCATCATCTACTACTGCTATAACGTTTGTTCCACGTTCAGCTAATCCTTTAATTGCTTCAACAATTTGAGCGACTTCTTCTTTTGTAGGAGTGTAGCCAGTTGGGTTATTAGGGTAGTTTAAGATTAAGATAACTTTATCTTTGTCATAGCTTTCTAAAGTGCGAACAAGTGCTTCTGTTGTATAATGACCGTCTTCATCAAAGATTGAATATGTTTGAATTTCTGCGTTATGACGCGTAGAATAGACTAATTTATAATTTCCCCAATTGTGTTCAGGTAATAAAATAGTATCTTGACTGTTTACAAATAAGTCTCCTACTAATGATAAACCATGTGTTAATGCATTTGTCACGATTGGACGTGAAATATCTTTTTCAGCTAGGTCTGGATTGTCTTTTAAGATTTTTTGAGTCCATAATTGACGTAATGATTCGATTCCTTGAGGTGGTGCATAAGGGAAGATATCATCAGGTTCAAGATGATTAAATACTTCATTTAATGTATCAGCGTACATTTTACTGTCTTTATATGTAGCCATACCAATAGTAGCATTATATTGTGTTGTTTTAGCTTCAGCAGATTGTGACAGTATACCTTTTGGATAGTACATTAGTTTTCCTAAATCGGAAAGCATGTCAGCAACTTCTGGTTTTGCGTTAGATAATTTTTCATTCAAATCTAAGGCTAAAGGGTTCATATTTAATTCAACCTCTCTTTACTTTTCATTTCTTTGTACATTCTTATATTATCTTGAAATGAAATAAAGATAAAGTGTTCTTTATATTATATTTTAAATTTTTAAAATTCACAGATAAAATAGCGAACATACGTTCTGTATTTATGTTAGAATATGGATAGGCCATCAATTCCTACATGCCAAACTGATTGTGGGAGGTGTAGTATATTATGTGGTGGCAAGATGCCGTAACAACTTTATTGTCAGGTAGCTTACTTGTTATTTTTCGCGTTTGGTTAGAAAACAAATGGAAAGATAAGTAGTGGCCTTACACAAAAAAACCCCCATGTCTGCTGGTACCAGACTGGGGGTTTGTGTAGTATATTCTGTGGATACACTTATAGTTTAGCATTACTTATAATGAACTGCAAACAATATATTTAAGAATATATTTATATAATCATTAACAGTATTATTTAAGTACTTTAATAATAAGATTGTTAATTTTACTAGATGTTTGGTAGAATAAACGTGTTCGAGGTGAAAAAATTTGAAGCATTTAACAAAAATATTTGTGACGATTGCGATAATTTTATTTATCGTAGGATATTATTTACAAGCTACTGGCAACGAAGGCTCAGGAATAAAGCTATTGCTAGCAGCAATTTTGTTTATGATATGTGCATTTATTAATAGAAGAAACGATCGATTGAAAAACAAAAAGAAATAACAATCGCATGCTACTAAAAGTAAATTATATTATTTTTAGTAGCAATTTTTTTGGCCTTGATTGAATTTCCGATTGAGTTGTGTATAATATGTTGTGTTTAGAACTATAATAACTATATATTTTGTACATATAAAAATGAGGTTGTTACCGTTATATTTTATTATTTAAATGTTTTTTTACTATGTTAAATTTAGTTTGTTGATTTATCGTATTTCGTAAATTAATAGGAGGTATTTATGCAATTACAAGATATTACAAAGAAGTATGGTAGTAACAATGTACTTGATCATATTGACTTTGATTTTAATGATAGTCGTATTGTGGGACTTATCGGGAAAAATGGTGTAGGTAAAACAACACTTATGAAGGTTATGAATGGTAATATTATTAACTTTCAAGGAAAAGTAGAATTAGCTAATAATGAAAATATTGGTTATTTAATAGAACATCCGAAATTATACGATAATAAATCTGGCTTATATAATTTAAAACTATTCGCCCAAGTTTTAGGAAAAGGTTTTGACAAAAAATATGCTAATCATATTATCCAAACTTTCGGCATGGAACCTTATATTAAAAAGAAAGTAAAAAAATACTCAATGGGTATGAAGCAAAAATTAGCTATTGCTGTATCATTAATGAACAAACCTAAGTATTTAATTTTGGATGAACCTACAAATGGCATGGATCCAGATGGTTCTATTGATGTGTTAACGACTATTAAACAACTTGTAAAAGAGCTTGATATGAAAATTCTCATTTCTAGTCATAAGTTGGAAGACATTGAATTAATTTGCGATAGAGCGGTATTTTTACGAGATGGCAATTTTGTTCAGGATGTTAATATGGACGAGGGTGCACCTACAGACTCAACAGTTATAATATTTGAGGATGAAGACTTTGAACAAGCACATACGTATTTGAAAGAACATTATGAAATTATTGAGTCACAACGTGCGAATAAAGAAGTTGTTATACGGGCACAACAAAGTTATCAAGCTTTACTTAAAGGCTTGGCAAGTATTGAAGTATATCCGAAATTTATTGAAACACGAAAAAGTTCATTACGTGATACTTACTTTAATATTAATCAGAGAGGTGACCAATAATGAATAGCTTTCAATTAATCAAATATGATGTGTACAGTATTTTTAGAAGCCCATTGACTTATTTAGCTTTACTTCTAACATATGGTGCAATGGCTGGAATGACTGTATTATTTGTACAGCAGTTAGATAAAGTAGACGGCAATATTATACTGGCAGTCGGCAGTTGGTTCTTCTCAATTGTAGGTTTACTTTTTGTAATTAAAACGATTACGCGAGATATTTCTCAAGGTACGTTACAATTGTTTATGAATAAAACTAAAAATAGAGTTGGATACTTTATTGCGAAAGTATGTTCAATGATAATCATCGCTTTACTTATGTCAGGATTTTTAGTGGCATTTGTTATTATTGTTCAAAATATAGTAGATGGTAAAAATGTCACTGCTGAAAAGTGCTGGGAATTATTAGTATTTTATCTTATATTCCATCTGTTTTTCGGTTTGTTATTATATTTATTTGCATTAGTTATTCCAAAGACAGCTTTAATTTATACTGTAGGAATTATTTTAATATTCCTTGTACCATTTGCAGAACCATTTATCCCAATGATTCCTAAAATTGGTGATAATATTCAAGATTCATTAAAATATATACCATTTAGCTACTTACCAAACAAAACTACATCAGATGATTTTACTTTTACGAATTGGCAATGGTTTATATCAGCAGCTTCAATCATAATTTTATTTATCGTTAATTTATTCTATGTAACTAAAAAAGATATATAAAGTAAAAAAGGTATATGCACTTCGCTCGAAGTGTATATACCTTTTTATTATTATTTGTGGCGTAATTGTTCAATGATAGATTCAAACACTGCTTTCCACATTTGTGAATCTGTTTTATAACGATTGGAGATAATCGCATGAACTTCATTTGATTTTTCTTCAAATGTTGGGTCATCTTTCGCTGGTAGATTGGCACGAGCTTCATCTACAAATTTTTGAACTTGGCGTGCACGTGGTCCCCATACAGTTTCCTGTTGATATTCATCATTTAAAAAGACGAATATAGGAATAGAACGGGCAGTGCCATTTGTTAAGTATTGATCAATTAAATTAGTATCGTCATCACGATGGAAGACTCTAACTTCTAAATTTAATAGTTCACTAATATGTTTTAAGATTGGAAGGTTCATCATAGCGTCCCCACACCAATCCTCTGTGATAACAAGTACTTTATCATAATTAGCTGCTTTAATTTTTTCGATGTTATCATTTTCTGTATTTGGCACAGAAAAAGAATTATAAATTGTTTCCACACCATCTTTATTAACAGTCATATTTTCGATGTATTCATTAAGTAGCTGACTGTCGTTAAAATAAGTCTTTAGACTTGTCATTTGTATTCCCCCTTCAATCTATTGATGTAATTATAGCAAATTAACTTATAATTGGGAAAATTATTAACTCTTAAATTTACATTATTTTTTATAGGAGTTGTAGGTGAGAGATGCAACTGTAAAATAGCTATGCTATATTTAAATAATGAAATGAATACGGTTGAAACAGGTGTAAAAAGTGAATTTCGTCAACTTTTTAGTGTGAAACGTATAGAGTAAAGTATGTGTTTGTAGTTAAAAACCGTAAATAATAGAACTATAGCAAGATGATAGTCATAATTAATGATAATTGGCGGAGATAATTTTGGACAAAATTACATTTTTAAATGAGCTCGAACAAGAACTGGAACGTTTACCAAGACAAGAACGTGATAAAATCATGTTTGAATATGAGAGTTACTTTTTTGACTTAGAGAAAAATGGGAAAAATGAATATCAAATTATGGGAGAGCTTGAATCCCCTAAAGTTATTGGAAAAGAAATTAAAGCTAAAAATGCGATTAGTTATGCAGAATATAAAACGAATGCTAAAACTATAATTAGAGCAATTATTGCTTCATTAGGTATGGGTATCTTTTCTTTATTATTAATTTTAATTCCTATGGTGTTTATAGCATGTATTATGTTTGTACTATTGCTCGTGTCTTTTATGCTGTTTATTTCACCGTTATTGTTAATTGTTCATGGTGTGATTAACCATAATATCAGTTTAGCAATTAGTAATTACCTTTTTGCATTTTCCTACAGTGGTTTAGGAATTGTACTGTTTGTATTAATTTTAAAACTTGCTGAGTTAGTTTATCGTGCAATTTTAAAATATTTAAGATGGAATATTAAAACGATTAAGGGAAGTGCTGTAGAATGAAGAAGTTGTTCATTTGTGGTCTAACCATATTCGTCGTTTGCTTCGTGTTAGCTTGTTTATTTTGGTTTTCATTTGAACAACAAGATAATAAAACGAATGAAGTATCACAAAATTACCATGATGATGAGATTGAAGATATTAATGTGGCGACGAAGAATGCAGCAGTTAAAGTACGGCAAGGTGAGAAGTTTAACATTACATATAAAGGATCGAAAGATGTAAATATTAAACGTCATGCTGATAAAGTTAATGTAACGGAAAAAAATAACAATGAAGATCATTACGGTTTGAACTTTAATCCATTTAAAAATATTCATAGTACAGTATATATTACAGTTCCTAAACAAGCCTCAGCTAATCTTGATATGGAATTACATTCGCAATTTATTCAATTAGATCAACTGCGTTTGGGTGATGTTAAAGTATATACTGAACACGGTAATAGTGAAGGGTTTAAAGTGAAAAATTCTACAATAAAAAATTTAACGTATCAGTCTGACTTTTCATCAGTAGCTATATCTGATAGTAAGATTAAACAAGGCAATCTTAAAACGCAAAATAAAATTGAAGTGACACGTAGTTTATTAAAAGATACGATCTTATTAACTGAAGATAGTAATATTATGTTAGCTGATATGAAATCCAATACAGATGTGAAAGCTTCTACGAACGAAGGAAATATTAATATTTCCTATGCACAGAAACCTCAAGATACACTGTTAAAATTAAATCCATTAAAAGGGAAATCACATGTCAACAATCCTTACTTTCAACATAATAAAGTAGGTAATGGGCAAAATATAATTGAATTATATACAAATCAGGGCGATATTTATATCGACTAAATAAAGGGACAAACGACCATTATAGTGAAGCTTCACCAAGTTGAATCACTATTGGTGTTTGTCCCTTTAGTTATTAATAAGTAGCAAATGTAAGGTCGGTATCAATGTAGCCTTTAAATGTTGAAACATCAAGTGATGTGCCATTGAGCCATTGTTGAAAATCAAAGTATGTTGGTTTGCTGTTTTCTCCTAGACTTATCCAAGCGGCTAATTGCTGAGGTTCATACATACTAGTATGTATCGTTCCAGACCAGCTATTAAATAGTTTACTGTAAATATCAAAATCAGGGTTATTAAATAATTCAAAAGCGTCAAATTTATTTAATTGGTGCTGTGTACTTTGATTCAAACGATCTAAACGTGCTTTGGACTCTTTAGTATAATTTCTATTTTCGTGAGTTAAGAGCTGAAAATGATTCGTGCATGTATTATCATATCTGACGTCAATCGAACGTGGTGATACTTCAATAATGGCATGATTTAAAGCTTTATCCATAACGATATAACTGAATGAACTACGGTGTGGTATGGTTTTCAATAATTTTATGGCATCTTCGACATCTTTGCAGTATTGCAAAATTAATCGACCTATCATATAACAGACGAAACCATCACCGGGTTTTTTACGGTGCATGAAATTATAACCCATTACTAATCCGGCTTCGTTCATACCATCCATTCTTCCTGTAACTCTTGAAGTGGGGCCAATTTGAGCTAGTCCGCCATCAGTAGGTTGAAATAATAAATATCTACCATCATAAGTAGCAGGGTGGTAATCGTAATTACGTACCATGTAATCGTTGCCTAAATAAACCGTACAGCCACTATTTTTTAACGGCGTAAAACGATAATGAGCAAAATTCAATACCATTTGGTTAGATGGTAAATTTAAAACTTCTTGCATACCTTTTATTTCTTCCCAAATATGTGGTGCATAGGTTTGGAAGATATCATAAGTCTCTTTAATATGTATATCAAAACGAGGCATACGTTTGCGCCATTCTTTTTCTCTATTTTTTAGTAAAGGTGTTTGTTGCATCCATTGAGCAGTTTTAACGCCTAAGTCAAAATGTGATCCGCGATGAGTCATTATATCTGATTGGACAAATTGCATTTTTTATACACTCCTATGAATATTATATATAACATGATTGTAACTTTATTGTAATTTGTTATTAATTGCTATTGAATAATGTAGTGGTTATTATAAACATACAACATAGAAAAATCTTTATTAGTTTATTGAGGTGATACTATGAATGAGTACTATCAAGCAGCAAAATCAGCTATGTCCGCATGGTGGAGAAACTAATAATTGTTTTCTGAGTTATCGAGTAACGACTATGATTATCATAGTCGTTTTTTGTGATTCTTGCATGTAAACATTTCACAGTTTAATCTTAATTATGATAATATAGATATGTTATTAATAAATAATATAGTCAATGTAATTTACCTATATTAACGCTTTTTACTTCTTACAATATCGTATCATAAAATTTCCTGTGATATTACTGGAATAAAAAAATGAATAATAGGTATATATTTATTGATGCTTTTAAGTGTGCTATTATTGAATATAGACATGCTATTAAATTATTGAGGTGAACAGAATGTGTAATTTTATTAAAGGTTTATTTAAATTTGTATTTGGTACAATTTTAACTGTATCACTAGTTGCTGGAATCGGTGCAGTTGTATTTGCATACATCTTCAAAAAAGATTTTGAAGACATCGAAAGCAAAACAAAAGAAATCGTATCAGACATCGAATCAAATAATTAATACTACAATAGAACACGATAGTGTTCTATTTTTTTATAGACCCTTACTACTTTAGTAGTTAGGGTCTATTATGCAGATGAAGCATCTGCGAACCATAAAAACATACTACTTCAGTAGTTAGGGTCTATGATGCAGATGAAGCATCTGCGAACCATAAAAACATACTACTTCAGTAGTTAGGGGCTATGATGCAGATGAAGCATCTGCGAACTATAAAAGACATACTACTTCAGTAGTTAGGGGCTATGATGCAGATGAGGCATCTGCGAACTATAAAAACATACTACTTTAGTAGTTAGGGGCTATGATGCAGATGAGGCATCTGCGAACTATAAAAACATACTACTTTAGTAGTTAGGGGCTATGATGCAGATGAAGCATCTGCGAACTATAAAAACATACTACTTTAGTAGTTAGGGTCTATTATGCAGATGAAGCATCTGCGAACTATAAAAGACATACTACTTCAGTAGTTAGGGGCTATGATACAGATGAATATTTGTAGTTGCATGTTGGACTAAATTGTTAATTAGTAGTGATTTGTTGAATATTAGTAATGTCTACTAATGATAATTGAACAATTTGGGAATCTGTTTTGGATTCGCCAATTAAAGTCATCTGTAGCATATCAATTTTTTTGATATAGATTGATTTGTGTTCTAACCAGCCATCACAATAATATTCAATATGAATAGGTGTATTATTGTGTAAAGATTGATGTAATTGAAAGTTGAGATTATTGAGTTGGTCATCTGATAATATAGGGCGGTCAATTTTATTTTGGTCTATAATATACTGCTGTATTCTAGTGAACTGTTCGGGTAAAGTGGCAAAAGGTGCCCATTTTACCATGCCGCGTCCCTTAGGTATACTTTGAGTTAAATATTCTCTAGGGATCTTGCGATAGTCAGTTTCATTTTTATATTTATCCGGAATCATAAAATCACCTCATCAATATTATAGAACATATGTTCGTATAAGTGAAGTGCTTTATTAATAATCTAACAATGAAATGTTGCACGTATAGATGCAGTTTTTGGCGTAACAGTATCAACGAGCTGTCACTAGCAAAATAAAAAGACGACATAAATTATGTCGTCTTAGTGTTTAGTTTGTTTTATGAAATTGCTGTATCGTGCGACCAATTTCATCTCGGACGCGTTGAAATTCTGACCAATCTTTTCCTGCTGGGTCGTCAAAACCCCAATGTTCTTTTTTTACATTTGGTGGCAGGATAGGGCAATTAGCATCTGCATCGCTACATAATGTAACCACCAAATCCGATTGCTTAAGAATATTATTATCAATTAAGTCTGACGTATGGTTGGATATATCAATATCTACTTCTTGCATTGCTTCAATTGCTTTAGGATTCACACCGTGTGTTTCAATACCAGCTGAATAGACATTCCAATGTTCGCCAAGTATTTTCTTACCCCAACCTTCTGCCATTTGGCTACGACAAGAGTTTCCAGTACAAATAAAATAAATTGTTTTTTTACGCATTATTAAAGCCTCTTTTCTTAAAATATAATTAATGTTAGGAATAAACCTAATAATGTTACAAAGAGTACCGGAATAGTAATAATGATTCCAGTTTTAAAGTATGTGCCCCATGCGATTTTTACACCTTTTTGTGTTAAAACATGTAGCCACAATAATGTTGCTAAAGAACCGATTGGAGTAATTTTCGGTCCTAAATCGGAGCCTATTACATTTGCATAAATCATACCTTCTTTAATAGACCCAACTACATTTGATTGTCCGATAGCAATAGCATCTATTAAAACTGTAGGCATATTATTCATTATTGATGATAAAAAGGCTGATATAAAGCCCATGCCCATAATACTGCTGAATAAGCCATAACTTGAAATATTAGATAATACATCGGCCAAAATTGTAGTGATACCTACATTTTTTAAGCCAAACACGACTAGGTACATACCAATTGAAAATAGGACAATATTCCATGGTGCCCCTTTAATCACTTGTTTCGTATGAACTGCATGAGATTTACGAGCTAAGAGTACAAAGATAACAGCAACTATACCAGCAATAATTGATACTGGAATATGAATAAATTCACTAACAAGATAACCCACAAGTAAAATAGCTAACACAATCCATGAAATCTTAAATAATTTTGGATCTTTTATAGCATCATTTGGATTCATAAGATTTTCAGTTTCGAAAGTTTTGGGTATAGATTTTCTGAAATATAGCCATAGTACGAGAATACTAGCAATCAAAGAGAATATGTTAGGTATAATCATTCGACTAAAGTACTCAATAAATCCGATGTCAAAGTAATCAGCAGAAACAATATTAACTAGGTTACTGACAATTAAGGGTAGAGATGTAGTATCAGCAATAAATCCACTAGCAATAATAAATGGGAATATCATTTTTTTATTAAAGCCTAAATTTCTGACCATCGCTAATACAATAGGCGTTAAGATTAAAGCAGCGCCATCATTTGCGAAAAATGCAGCTACAATTGACCCTAATAGCATGATAAAAATAAACATTTTTAACCCATTACCGTTTGAAGCTTTGACCATATGTATCGCAGACCATTCAAAAAATCCAATTTCATCTAATATTAATGAAATAAGAATGACAGCAACAAATGTTAAAGTAGCATTCCAGACAATACCGGTTACTTCTAAGACATCGGAAAAGCTAACCACGCCTGTAATGATAGCAACTACAGCTCCAATTAAAGCTGTAATACCAATATCTAGGCCTTTAGGTTGCCAAATGACAAAAAATAAAGTTATAAGAAAAATTATAATTGCTAAAGTCGTCATCATCAGCATTCACCTGATTTCATATTTTTACAGACACAGCGTGTGTTAGGTGTTGTAATGGTATTTAAGTTTTGATTGAGATCATCTAAAGTCTCGTGATTAAGTTGATACATACGTTTGTTACCATCTTTTCGTGTAGTAACTAACTCATTATCTACTAATGACTTCATATGGTGGCTTAATGTTGGTTGAGAAAATTGAAAGTGTTCTAACAAGTCACAGGCACACAGCTCACCACAAGAAAGTAAATCTATTATTTCTAATCTACTTGGATCTGATAAAACTTTTAATATTGAAGAAAGATTTTTATAAGACATCAATATACCTCCTAAACATTATATAGATTAACATCTATATAGAAGGTTGTCTATATAATTTGAAATGACTACATCAGTTCATGGCTATGCATCAAAATTTAATTGATTGTTATTCTGGTATATATTTTATAAACTAGTACTATATCAATAATGGAGGGGTTTACATGACAACAGTAGGATATGTTGGTACATATACTAAAAAAGAAGGCAAAGGGATTTATCGTTTTGAATTGAATGAAGCTACTGGTGACATAGATACCGTAGAAACTGGATTCGAACTAGAAGCGTCAACGTATATTACCCAATATAATTCTTATTTATACGCAATTACGCGTGAAGGTGATGATTGTGGCGTAGCAAGCCTTAAAATTGATGCAGAAGGGCGTTTGACATTAATTAATAAATGTTTAGCTTCTACAGCTGGTACAGGATGTTATATAGCAGTATCTCCTGATGGACAATATTTATTTGAGTCAGTTTACGGTGCTGGTGTTGCACGACTATACGAATTAAATGCTGAAACTGGGGAAGTAGTGCAGTTGATTCATGAATTGCAACATACTTATGAGGTAGGTTCTAATGAACGTCAAGACGGTCCTCATGTTCATTTCTTAGATGTCACACCGGATAACAAGTATGTAGTAGCAATGGATTTAGGAACAGACAATGTAGTGACATATACTTATGGTCAAGATGGTTTAACAGAATACGCTGTTACTAAATTTGAGCCGGGAGACGGCCCTAGACATATTACTTTTAATCAAAATAATAGTAAATATGCTTATATCGTACATGAACTATCCAATAAAGTATCCGTAGTAAAATATGAAGATGGTAAATTCGAAGAAATAGAAAAACATTTGACAATTCCCGAATCATTTAATGGTGATACTAAGTTAGCAGCTGTTAGGTTATCTCAGGACCAACAATTTTTATATATTAGTAATAGAGGTCATGATAGTATAGCGATTTTTAAAATAGTAGAAGATGGTGCATCATTAGAATTAGTAGATATTACGCCGAGTGGCGGAGAGTTTCCTAGGGACTTTAATATTGTAGCATCTGACGACTACTTAGTTTGTGCGCATCAAGAAGGCAGTTCACCATTAGTTGTCTTTAAACGAGATAAAGCAACAGGAACATTAACTCAAACAGATAATAGAGCAACGGCGCCTGAAGGTGTATGTGTTCAATTTTTAAAATAATAATAACGCTAAAAGGGAGTGGGACAGAAATCTGATTTTGAGAAAATGATTTCGTTGTCCCACCCCGGCAAGGATGACTAGCGTTGAAAAAAGCTCGGTTTGAAGCGCATTTTCAATGCAGTCAACTACTGCCCATATGAAAAAGGTTTCGAATAAAATATGGAGTGGGACAGAAATCTGATTTTGAGAAAATGATTTCGTCGTCCCACCCCGGCAAGGATGACTAGCATTGAAAAAAGCTTGATTTGAAGCGCATTTTCAATGCAGTCAGCTACTGCCAAAATGAAAAGAGGTTGGAACAAATTAATATTATCCCAACCTCTTTTTAATCGTTAGTTATTGAAAAATGTTTTGATATATTTGAATTTACCTTTATAAGGTGGGAAGACAAGACTTGATTCTAAACGAGTTGTTTTGAAAATATAAGATTTTGCATGACTGAAAGTATCAAAACTGTATTTACCGTGGTATTGACCAATACCCGAAAGTCCTACACCGCCGAATGGTAAATTAGGATTGGCTAAATGCATAATAGTATCATTGATGGCACCACCACCGAAAGATAATTCATTTAAAATACGTTCTGTAGTATTTTCATCTTCACTAAATAGATATAAACTCAATGGTTTAGGTTTACTTTGTAAAGTGTTAATAATTTCATCAAAATCATCGTAAGCAATAATAGGTAAGATAGGCCCAAAAATTTCGTCTTTCATAATTGTAGAATCAAATGTAATATTATCTAAAATAGTAGGGCTAATGTAGTTCTCATTTTGATCGGTATCACCACCGAAAACAATTTCATTTTGGTGTGATTCAAGTAATTGTTGTAATCGCGTAAAATGTTTAGCGCTAACAATTCTACCGAAATCAGGCGATGATTGGATTTGTGTACCATAAAACTCTTTAATTGTAGTTTTAATAGCTTTAATAAGATCTGCTTTTACCTTTTGATTGACTAAAATAAAGTCTGGTGCAACGCAAGTTTGGCCAGCATTAATAAATTTACCAAAACAAATACGTTCGCTGGCAACTTTAATATTGGCTGTGTCGTCAACTATAACTGGAGATTTTCCTCCTAATTCTAACGTTACTGGTGTTAAATTTTTACTCGCCGCTTGATAAATGGAACGACCAACGTGTTCACTACCAGTGAAGAATATATAGTCGAAAGGTAATGCTACTAGTTGTTTTGTTACTTCTGCATCACCTTCAATAATGCTAATGTAAGCTGAATCAAATGTAGATTCAATAATATTTTTGACGACGTGTGAGACATTAGGTGTGAGTTCTGAAGGCTTCAAAATAACCGTATTACCAGCAGCTATAGCACCAATCAATGGCTCTATCAATAACTGAAATGGGTAATTGAAAGGTCCGATAATGAGTACCGTACCGTATGGTTCTTTCATTATATAGCTTTTAGTTGGAAACATGTGAAGCGGAGTATTTACTTGTTTACGTTTAGCCCAATTTTTAAGTTCTTTTCGTGCTAATTTTAAATTTTTTAGGACAAAACCGATTTCAGACGCATAAGCTTCGACTTTATTCTTTCCTAAATCTTGTTGAAAAGCGTGTAACAAGTCATCTTCGTGCGCTTTAATACTTTTACTAAGCGCCTTTAATTGTCTTTTTCTGAATTTAAAATCTTTTGTAACATGTGACTTAAAGTATTGTTTACTTTGGTTGAAAACAGTGTCGAACTGATTCAAACTAATTCCTCCTTTAAGTGTGTAAATGTATAACAGTATCATGTGAGAAAAAACTGGAACATAGTTATGTTCCAGTTTAATGTATATAAAATTAAATAGTAAAGGATATTAGCTTAATACTTCAGTAATTTGAGGTACAACTTGTTTCTTTCTAGAAACAACACCTGGTAAGAATGCTGTACCGTTTTCTAATTGTACATTAAATGCTTCGCCAACTTTATCTTTGTTGTCACCGATAACTAAGATTTTTGAATTACTGTTGATAATATCTGTCACTAATAAAACAAATAAATCATAATTTTGTTCTGTGTTTGCTGCTAACATTGCTGTAGCTAATTCATCGTGACGTTCAAAAACTTCGTCAATATCAACCGTGTTTACTTGTCCAATACGAGTTACATAGTCACCCATGTTGAATGATTTAGCATCTAATGATAATAAGTCCACTGCACTTTTATCTACTGTAGATGCACCAGCTTTTAACATTTCAAGGCCATATACTTCTAAATCAACATTTGCAATTGCTTTTAAAGCTTCAGCAGCAGCAACGTCTTCTTCAGTACATGTAGGTGATTTGAATAGTAAGCTATCTGAAATAATTGCAGAAATCATTAAACCAGCAATTTCAGGTTTGATTTCGAAACCTCTTTCTTTATACATTTTGTATAAAATAGTTGCTGTACAACCTACTGGTTCAGCGCGATAATAAAGTGGCGCAGCAGTTTCGAAGTTTGCAATTCTGTGATGATCAATAACATGTTGTACCGTAGCGTTTGCTATCGAATCCGCACTTTGTTGGAATTCGTTATGGTCAACCAATATTACATTTTGATCTGTTAAATCATCATTTAAAAGGTCTGGTGCTGTAATGTTGAAATAATCTAAAGCATGTTGTGTTTCTGGTCCGACTTCGCCTAAGCGGAAGGCTTGAGCATCTGTATTACCAGTTTGTTTTTCAAAGTCTGCCATGATGATTGCTGATGAAATTGCATCCGTATCTGGATTTTTGTGTCCGAAAATATAAGTTTTAGCCATAATTCAATTCTCCTTAAATAAATATTTAATATTATTCTAGCATGATTTATGCTTGATGTTCTACTTCAGCACCTAACGAATTTTTAAAATGTTCTAAAGCCCAACTATGACCTGTTTGGTTGAATGAAGCTACACCTCGTGCTGAAATTGCTATTTTGTAACCTAAATTATATGCTGAAATTGCAGTATGTAATACACAAATGTCAGTACATACGCCAACGATTTCTAAACGTTTAACACCACGTTCGCGTAACAGTAACTCTAATGGTGTGCCACAAAAAGAATCATAACGTGTTTTATCAATAAAATGGACATGATCATTGTATTGAATGTTTTGATAAATATCATTGACTTTACCATATAATTGTCTTCCTGACGTTCCCAATATGTTATGTGGGGGGAAGAGTTTGTTTTCTGGATGGTTATAATCGTCTTCGTGATGCAAATCCATCATAAAAAAAATAGGGCATTTATGACTATTGTAATCATCGATACGTCGTACGATGTAAGATTCAATCCTTTGTCCAGGTTTTCCACATGTAAGTTTCCCATTGTCAGCAACAAAATCATTAGAATAATCTACAACAATTAAGGCACTATTTTTCATAAATCTCTCCACACTCCAACTTTATTAATAAGTTATACCAAAAGTATATGTGTTAGCATAACTTAAAAAAGCAAATTAATCGAGTTTAAATATTTTATATTTTGTTAATTACTAACTATCAACACACATAGTGGAAAGGAAAAAATTATGCAAATAAACGCACAAGATTTTGGCTTAGTGGGACGCAATAAACGTAAAGACACACGAGCGATTCAACAAGCATTAAACGTCGCTAAAAAATATCCCCATACTACAGTGTTCATACCTAAAGGTGAATATCATATAAGAAAAGCATTGGTCATCTATGGCAATACTACAGTTATAATGGATAACCAATGTGTGTTAAAACGATGTGGCAGAGATGCTTTAATTAAAAATGGGAAAAAACCTCGAGTGTATTATGGATATAATGGCAACAGTCATATTACTATTCGTGGTGGTGTCCTAGATATGAATGGTATACAGTACCCGTATTATAATACAGCGCTATGTATAGGACACGCACGTGAAATTTTAATTGAAGAAGTGACATTTAAAGACGTGGTAGGAGGGCATTGTATTGATGCATGCGGCTTAAATGGTGTGCATATTAATAAATGCAACTTTTTAGGGTTTAATGACCCTAAAAATAAACGCCAATTTTCTGAAGCGGTGCAAATTGATATGCAAGTGAAAGGTGCTTTTCCGAAATTTGGAGCAACAGATGGAACTACGACGCAAAATATGATTATTGAAAATTGTTATTTTGGTTCGTCTGACACGCCAGGCATGAAAGCGTGGAATCGTGCTATTGGTTCGCATGCAAGTCGTTTTGACCAATACTATACAAATATTCATATTAGACGTAATACTTTCAATAACATGCACTATTATGCATTAACCCCGTTAAAATCATACAACATTTATATTTATGATAATTTATTTCAACAGTGTGCAGGTGGGATTCGCTATCTAGCTGTTAAGGAAGGCAATATACATGCCCAAGACTTACAAGGACGGATGAGTAAAACACAGGCTGGAAATAACTTAAACATTTATCGCAATCGTTTTGAAGGTCAAATGGCGTATGATGCAGTGCATATTAGAAGTTACGATAACATAAGACATTCTAATGTTGTCATTGCTAACAATAACTTCACCCATGATTCACAATCATTACATCTTGAGGATATTGAGCATTTAATATTAACACAATATGATAAGGTCAAATTAAAAACAATAAATGTTATTAAGTAAAAGCATAAACTATAAAAATGTTTTTAGAATTTATATATATAAGTAGGTTATAATGTGATACAATCCAATTGTTATTATTAAGAATATTCAGATAATAACAAGGGGGATTATAAAATGAAACAAAATAATACTAGTAATGTGAGATCCTCGTATTATTTAACGTTCTTTTCAAAAAAGGATAAAAATCATTCTTATAATACGGGGCAATTAGTTGGCTTAATAGTAGGGCCGTTATTATTTGTGCTAACACTACTATTTTTCCATTCAGACTCATTATCTACACAAGGTACTTTTGTGTTAGGTATTACGCTATGGATTGCTGTATGGTGGATTACTGAAGCAATTCCAATAGCAGCAACGAGTTTGTTGCCGTTAATTTTACTACCTCTGGGTCATGTCTTATCACCTGAAGAAGTGTCAGCACAATATGGTAATGATATTATCTTCTTGTTTTTAGGTGGTTTTATATTGGCGATAGCTATGGAGCGTTGGAATTTACATACTCGTGTAGCATTAAATATCATTAATTATCTAGGAACAAGTACGGGACGAATTTTATTAGGTTTTATGATAGCAACTGGTTTTTTATCCATGTTTGTATCTAACACCGCAGCAGTGATGATTATGATACCAATTGGTTTAGCTATTATTAAAGAAGCGCATGAACTAAAAAGTAGTAAAACGAGTACAGAGAGTTTAAATAAATTTGAGCAATCTTTAGTATTAGCAATTGGATATGCAGGTACTATAGGTGGTTTAGGTACACTTATAGGAACACCGCCATTAATCATTTTAAAGGGGCAGTATCAATCTGCATTTGGTGAAGAAATTAGTTTTGCTAAATGGATGATTATTGGAGTGCCAACAGTTTTTATATTATTATTTATTGCATGGTTTTATTTAAAAAATTTAGCTTTCAAACATGATATGAAAGAATTACCTGGCGGACATGAAATTATTAAACAAAAGTTAGATGAGCTAGGGAAAATGAAGTACGAAGAAAAAGTTGTGCAAATTGTGTTTATGTTGGCGAGTTTTTTATGGATTACGAGAGAGTTTTTATTAAAAAATTGGTCTGTAACTTCAGAGATTGCTGATGGTACGATTGCGATTTTTATTGCGGTGTTATTATTCCTAATTCCTGCTAAAAATAAAGAACAACATAAACGTATCATTGATTGGAATGTGGCAAAGGACTTACCTTGGGGCGTATTAATACTATTTGGTGGTGGTTTAGCACTCGCAAAAGGTATTGCCTCAAGTGGTTTAGCTGCATGGTTAGGTGATCAGTTGAAGTTAATCCAAGGAGTGAGTCCACTCATTATCGTTATCGTAATAACATTGTTTGTACTATTCTTAACTGAAATTACTTCTAATACTGCAACAGCAACGATGATATTACCTATATTAGCTACGTTGTCGGTAGCGGTTGAAGTTAACCCATTATTGTTAATGGTACCTGCAGCAATGGCAGCGAACTGTGCTTATATGTTACCTGTAGGAACACCACCGAATGCGATTGTCTTTGGTACTGGAAAGATATCAATTAAAAGAATGGCATCCGTAGGTTTTTGGGTCAATTTAATCAGTGCATTAATTATTATTTTAGTAGTGTATTTTGTGATGCCATATGTGCTTGGTGTAGATCTCACGCAACCAATGCCACTAAAAGATTAATAGTAATGCATAGTACAAAAGTTTAGAAATATTATTATATTTAGCTAGTAATAGCATTAAGCAACAGAAAATAAGAGGATTAATCCTAAACATGGATTTGTCCTCTTAGACTGTCGATAAAGCTTCCGACTTTGTTGGCAGTTTTTTTGTGCACGCTTTCCGCGGGCGTCAGCACGTTACAAAACCGATACAAATTATATTTTATTAGTCAAAATAGGGCTCTTCGAAAACCAAGAAATAGTAATAAAGAATTATAGATGTGAATATTTTATAAAACTAATAAAACGTCAATTTCTATATCGTATCAATAGAAATTGACGTTTATTTTTTAGTCAGAGCTTTTTATGTACTGGACTCTTTGTTTAATTGATTTTATTGAAAGAACCGATAAGTTTAGTATGGAAATCTAAAGTGTTTAATATGGTAATCACTTTGTTTAAATTTTCATTCATCGAACTATCAGCTTGAACGAAGAAGTGATACATACCTAGTTGTGTTTTTAAAGGTCTTGATTCGATCCACGATAAGTTGATGTCAAATAGAGCAAAAGTATTTAAGATGCTAGCTAATAAACCAGGCTTATCATGCTTTGGAGTTATTAATAATATGGTATCTGAAGCATTAGTTGTATGTTGTGCTTGGTTACTTACGACTAAAAAGCGTGTAACGTTATGTGGGTAATCTTGGATATTTTGCATTAATGGTGAATATCCATGTGCTTCGCCACTGCCTAAAGGAGCAATCGCTCCTACGGTAGGAGTGATTTTTTCTAAACTTTTGACAGTACTATCCACATAATCGTATTGATAGCCCTGTTTTTGAATAAATTGACTCGTTTGACTAATAGCTGGCGCTATGGAATAAACCTTTTCGATATTTGTAACAGAGCTCTCTTGGTCACCGTATAATGCGAATTGAATGTCTAAGTGAATTTCACCTTGGGCATAAATGTTTTGTTGTGTCAGTGCATCGGCAACTATATTAATAGTACCTTCAATTGAATTTTCAATAGGAACTACTGCGACGCTATTACTATCGAGAGAGACAGCATTTACAACTTCATAGAGGTTTGTTTTAGGAATATAAGTCATTTCTTGTTCTGATTTGTATTGTAGAGCTGCTAAATATGAAAATGTCCCTTTAGGCCCTAAATAATATAATTTCATAGTTTGATCTCCTTAACTTTATGCATACTTTAGTGGAACGGACAGCCCCGTTTTTCTTGCTGCTTATAATGAAAATTTGGATCATTCATAATGTTTGGATAGCCATGGTGATAGTTTGATACTAATGTAGGCGATAATGACGGCACTAGCCATGACCATTTTCCAGTTACATCTCGCTTGTTTTGATATTCGTTTTGTTCAAACAAGGAGAATTGTTTAGAAGCAGTATGATGATCCACAATAGATACACCAGCTTGCTTAAATGAATGATATACTGCGTGATTCAATTCGACTAAAGTACGATCTTTATTGAACGAATTATTTTTAAGTGTATCAAATTCAAGCGCTTCTGCAACAGATTCTAATAAATTATAGCGATAACTATCAGTAAAATTACGGACTGCAATTTCATTAACCATATACCAGCCGTTGAATGGTGCAGTTGGATACGTAATTCCACCAATCTTCAAATCCATGTTTGAAATGATAGGTACTGCATACCATTTTAATGCTAATGACTTGAGTTTCGGATACTGATCATGAGTTATTGCAACTTCTTTAATAATTTCAGACGGATATTCATAATAAGTTACTGGTTGATTTGGCATTGCATAAATTAGAGGTAAGACATCAAAATTTGTATTATTGCCTTGCCATCCCAATTGCTGAGCTAAAGCGGTCACTTGCTTTTCTGCTGGATCACCATAATCATCGTAACCAGCATAGCGAATAAGTTGATTGTTGAAAATTTTAGGTGGGTGCTCAGGATGATAGATTGTAATAAAAGGTTTGATTTTACCGTTATTTGTAGCTTCATTAATATGATGATTGATAGAAGCGATAAAAGTGTCTTCATCATCGACATCTCTAGCATCTTGAACTGTCAAAGTATTCCAGAAAAAACGTCCAATACAACGGTTAGAATTACGCCAAGCCATTTTTGCGCCGTAACTTAATTCCTCATACGTATGTGTATAGGAGCCTGTGTCAGTTATTTCTGCGGAGATTGCTGTTAAACGTTCGTTTAAGCTTTGATTATCATAATTTAACTCTGAGTACATCTGAGTAATAAAATTCTTGGCTTCTGTTAACATTTTTTAACACCTCAAAATTAAGTATAATTGATTTTGCTAAAAGGTATTGAGATAAATTAAAAAATGTCACTAATTTGTCGATTGAATGGTCATAAAACACACAAATTTTAAAAATGCTATATATCAATGATTTATGATAAACTAAGAAAAAAGGTTGATTGGAGAGATAATCTGTGCAGCAATTTGAGGATGATACGCTTACATTACATAATGATTTATACCAAATAAATATGGCAGAAACATATTGGCATGATGGTATTCATGAACGTAAAGCAGTGTTTGATTTGTATTTTAGAAGTATGCCTTTTAATAGTGGATATGCAGTATTCAATGGTTTAAAACGAGCTATAGAATATATTAAAAATTTTAAATTTTCCGAGTCTGATATTGAATACTTAAAATCTATAGGCTACCAAGAAGATTTTTTAGCATATTTACAAGAACTTAAATTTACTGGTAACATCCGTTCAATGCAAGAGGGAGAATTATGTTTTGGTAATGAACCATTAATGCGAGTAGAAGCGCCATTGATTCAAGCGCAATTAATAGAAACAATGCTCTTGAATATAGTTAATTTCCATACTTTAATTGCGACTAAAGCAAGTCGTATTCGTCAAGTTGCAAATGATGATGTATTAATGGAATTTGGTACGCGCAGAGCACAGGAAGCAGACGCAGCAGTTTGGGGAGCTCGTGCTGCATATATTGGTGGTTTTAATTCAACAAGTAACGTACGGTCTGGAAAATTATTTGATATTCCAGTGTCAGGAACACATGCACATGCAATGGTGCAAACATACGGTGACGAATATATTGCTTTTAAAAAATATGCTGAACGCCATAAAGACTGCGTATTTTTAGTGGATACATTCCACACTTTAAAATCAGGGGTACCAAATGCGATCAAAGTCGCAAAAGAATTAGGTGATCAAATTAATTTTGTAGGTATCCGATTGGATTCTGGTGATATAGCATATTTATCAAAAGAAGCACGTAGAATGTTAGATGAAGCTGGCTTTACAGATGCTAAAATCATAGTCTCTAACGACCTAGATGAACAAACGATAACAAGTTTAAAATCACAAGGTGCTAAAGTTGATTCGTGGGGAGTAGGGACGAAATTAATTACTGGTTATGATCAACCTGCCTTAGGTGCTGTATATAAATTAGTGGCTATAGAAGATGCAGATGGTAATTACGTAGATCGTATCAAATTATCAAATAATGCTGAAAAAGTAACCACACCGGGTAAAAAGAATGTGTACCGTATTATTAATAAAAAGACGAATAAAGCTGAAGGTGATTATATTACCTTGTCTCATGAAGATCCTAATGCAGAATCACCGTTGAAATTATTCCATCCTGTTCATACGTACAAAATGAAATTTATAAAGTCCTTTGTTGCTAAAGATTTACATCATGATATTTTTGAAAACGGGAAGTTGGTTTATGATGTACCTACAGAAAGAGAAGCACAGCTCTATTTGAAAGATTGTTTATCTCATCTATGGGAAGAAAATAAACGTTATTTAAATCCACAAGAATATCCTGTAGATTTAAGCACTGCATGTTGGGAAAATAAACATAAACGTATATTTGAAGTTGCAGAACATGTGAAGGAGATGGAGGAAGAAAATGAGTAATTTACAAGATATTGTCGTCAACGAAATGAAAGTGAAGCCAGAAATTGATAGTGAACTGGAAACACGAAATATCATTCAATTTATTAAAAATTACGTACAATCACATGGATTCATTAAATCACTTGTATTAGGGATTTCTGGTGGACAAGATTCAACCTTAACTGGAAAATTAGTACAAATAGCTGTAGAAGAGTTAAGAAATGAAAACAGAGAATGTAAATTTATAGCTGTAAAATTACCATATGGGCAACAACAAGATGCTGCTGAAGTTGAAGATGCTTTGAAGTTTATAGCACCTGATGAAATCGTAACAGTAAATATTAAACCGGCTGTTGATCAAAGTATTGCGTCATTAGAAGAGGCCGGCATTCAGTTAACAGATTTTCAAAAAGGAAACGAAAAAGCACGTGAACGAATGAAAGTACAGTTTTCTATAGCTTCAAATCAATCAGGCATTGTTGTAGGAACTGATCATTCTGCAGAGAATGTCACAGGATTTTATACTAAATATGGTGATGGAGCAGCAGATATAGCACCTATATTTGGTTTGAATAAAAGACAAGGAAAGCAATTATTAGTCTATTTAAATACACCTGAACATCTCTACAATAAAATCCCTACCGCTGATTTAGAAGACGACAAACCACAATTACCAGATGAAGCGGCATTAGGTGTTACGTATGAACACATCGATGATTATTTAGAAAACAAAAAAGTGCCAGATGAAGCCCAAAATATAATTGAAAATCACTATATCAACAATGCACATAAAAGGGAATTAGCCTATACACGTTATAGTTGGCCTAAAAACCCACAATTTTATAGTGACAAATTTTAATGCTACTGATACACTAATTTAGATTTAAAGTATTGAAAGAAGGAGTAAGTCATGTCAGTTATTGCATCAAATCCGTGGCTCATGGTATTAGCGATATTTATAATTAACGTAGCGTATGTAACATGTCTAACAATGCGAACGATATTAACGTTAAAAGGCTATCGATATGTCGCGGCAATAGTAAGTTTTGTCGAAGTACTTGTTTACGTTGTTGGTTTAGGACTAGTGATGTCTAGTCTAGATCAAATACAAAATATTGTTGCTTATGCCTTTGGTTTCTCTATCGGTATTATTGTAGGTATGAAAATAGAAGAAAAATTAGCGTTAGGTTATACAGTTATTAACGTTACATCATCTGCATATGAATTAGATTTACCAAAACAATTAAGAGATTTAGGTTATGGTGTTACACACTATACTGCATATGGTCGTGATGGTAATAGACTGATTATGCAAATATTAACACCGCGAAGATTTGAATTTAAGTTAATAGAGACCGTTAAACAAATTGATGACAAAGCCTTTATTGTAGCTTATGAACCAAGAACGATTCACGGTGGTTTTTGGGCTAAAGGTCTTAAAACTAAAAAACTTAAACAATATGATACAGATGAAGTGGAAAGTATATGAAAAAACAACAAAAATTTACAGTTGAAGAACATGAAACAATAGAACAATGTTTGCAACGTATAAGAGAAGCAGGCTATATGCCTGTTAAACGTATAGAAAAACCTGTCTACAAAGAAAATAAAGATGGCAGTGTAGAAGTATTAAAGCAAAACATCGAATTTGTAGGTAAAAAAATAGAATAATTAAGCAATGGTTGAGTTAAAGTTATAGAAAAGCTACTCAACCATTTTGTTTTTAAATGTACACTTAAAAACCTTATACTTTTTAAGTTGATTCTGTTAAACTATAGTTGAAGGTACTAAACACGAACTTTATACGAAAACATTTTGATAATGTACATGTTTTGGAGTTTGTTACATAAAATCTTATAGATGATAGGAGTTTAATGAAATGATAGAACGTTATTCAAGAGAAGAGATGTCAAATATTTGGACAGACCAAAATCGTTATGAGGCTTGGTTAGAGGTTGAAATTTTAGCTTGTGAAGCTTGGAGTAAACTAGGTCATATACCAGAAGAAGATGTTAAAAAAATTCGTGACAATGCACAAGTAAATGTTGAACGTGCACAAGAAATAGAACAAGAGACACGTCACGATGTTGTTGCTTTTACAAGACAAGTTTCTGAAACACTTGGTGAAGAACGTAAATGGGTACACTATGGTTTAACATCTACAGATGTAGTAGATACTGCATTAAGTTATGTCATCAAACAAGCAAATGATATCATCGAACAAGATTTAGAACGTTTTATTGAAGTTTTAGCACGTAAAGCAAAAGACTATAAATATACTTTAATGATGGGTCGTACACACGGCGTACATGCTGAACCGACAACATTCGGCGTGAAAATGGCATTGTGGTATACAGAAATGCAACGTAATCTTGAAAGATTTAAGCGTGTAAGAGAAGAAATTGAAGTCGGTAAAATGAGTGGTGCAGTTGGTACTTTTGCGAATATTCCACCAGAAATTGAAGCACATGTTTGTGAACGTCTTGGCATTGGTGCAGCACCAGTTTCAACACAAACGTTACAACGTGATAGACATGCATATTATATTGCTACACTAGCATTAATAGCAAGTTCAATGGAAAAATTTGCAGTAGAAATTCGTAATTTACAAAAAACTGAAACACGTGAAGTGGAAGAAGCATTTGCAAAAGGTCAGAAAGGTTCATCAGCAATGCCACACAAACGTAACCCAATCGGTTCTGAAAATATTACAGGTTTATCTCGTGTTATTAGAGGCTACATTACTACAGCATATGAAAATATCCCATTATGGCACGAAAGAGATATTTCACATTCTTCTGCAGAACGTATTATGTTACCAGATGTAACGATTGCATTAGATTATGCTTTAAATAGATTTACTAATATCGTAGATCGTCTGACAATTTATGAAGATAATATGAAAGCAAATATAGATAAAACGTACGGTTTAATTTTCTCACAACGTGTGCTATTATCGTTGATAAATAAAGGTATGGTACGTGAAGAAGCCTATGATAAAGTTCAACCTAAAGCTATGGAATCATGGGAAACGAAAACACCATTTAGAACATTAGTTGAACAAGATGATACAATCACGTCACTTTTATCTACTGAAGAACTTGATGAGTGTTTTAATCCGGAACATCATTTAAACCAAGTTGATACAATTTTTGAACGTGCAGGATTAGTTTAAAATAGCGTGATTACAGCGTCTTATAAAGAATTTCAATTTTTTAAGGGAAATTACTACATTTTAATGCGTTAGTACGTTAAAATGAGATTAAATTGAAATGTACAGGGGTTGTTTTATATGCAAATTGAAAAATTAAGAGGACAAGCGTTAGACGAATTATTTGATGCAATATTAACGCTTGAAACACGCGAAGAATGTTATCAATTTTTTGATGATTTATGCACAGTTAACGAGTTGCAATCATTGTCTCAAAGATTACAAGTGGCAAAAATGATTAAACAAGGATTTACTTATGCTACGATTGAACAAGAATCCGGCGCATCGACAGCGACAATTTCAAGAGTAAAACGATCATTACAATGGGGCAATGACGCCTACACTATGATTTTAGATAGAATGAATATTGAAACTGCAGATTAGTATAACTGAATTATGTGAAGATGTTTCTGTTTGGTCACTTTAATAGTATACAGACAGTTACTAATGCAACCTCAAAGAGTCAACAACGAAATGTTGACTCTTTTTGTAGTGGCATAATATAATCTGTAGCTGAATAAAAAGCATAAATGAACTAGATCGTGCAAGGGGGATAATAAGTGAAGAAAAAAACTTTTAGTCTCGTGTTAGTTATTTTGATAGTTAGTTTCACAGTGTTTATTGTGCAATTATTTATTACTGTTAGTAGTAATAAGAGTAATCAATATACTGCTTATGTTAAGCCAGAAAATGCATTGCCAATCTTAACAACTGAAGACGGAGTAACTAAAGTAAATGGACACGTTTTAGTTAATGAACAATATAGTTTGCCGGAAACTTATAACCCAGGTGAAAGTAAACATGCACGTCGTCAGTTAAATAAATTGTTAGCACAAGCTGAAAAAGAAGAAATTGATTTAAAATATAGAAGCGGTTTTAGAAGCTACGAAGAACAACAAAAACTCATCAAGCAAGCGATTAAACAAGATGGCCGACAGAAAGCATATGATTATACTGCGAAACCTGGTCATTCTGAACATCAAACAGGACTTGCTTTTGATGTTGGAACAGATGCCCCTTTATCCAATTTTAAGAAAGAATTTGGTCACTCTAAAGAAGGGCGCTGGCTAGCAAAGCATGCTAAACAATATGGATTTATTATACGTTATCCTAAAGGGGAAGAAGATTGGACAGGGTATGAATATGAACCGTGGCATTTAAGATATGTGGGTGACAGTTTAGCTCATACAATACATGAAGAGCAGACTAGCTTAGAAAAATATTATAATTTAAAATAATATGGCATTTAACGACGGTTTTTTATTAAATGCAGCTACAAAATCATCTTAAAATTTAAGGTGATTTTTTGTTGCAATTTTAGAACTCAAATCATAAAAATGCTATAATCAGATGTATGCTATAAGAAGGAGTAACATGCAATGTATAACATTAAAGAATGGCAACATATTTTTAAATTAGACCCAGCAAAAGATATAAGTGATGCGGACTTAGAGTCCATTTGTGAGTCCAATACAGATGCTATAATAATTGGTGGTACTGATAATGTTACTGAAGATAATGTTATTCATTTAATGAGTCGCGTTAGGCGTTACCCATTACCTTTAGTATTAGAAATTTCTAATATAGAAAGTGTAATGCCTGGTTTTGACTTTTATTTTGTGCCGACAGTGCTAAATAGTAACGATGTCACATATCATAATGGGATATTACATGAAGCGTTAAAAACCTATGGACATATGATTGATTTTAATGAAATGGTTTTTGAAGGATATGTGGTGTTAAATTCAGACAGTAAAGTGGCTCGAAAAACACAAGCAACTACGGATTTAACAATTGAAGATGTTGAAGCGTATGCACAAATGATTAACAACATGTATAAATTACCAATCATGTATTTAGAATATAGTGGACAATATGGAGATGTCGAGATTGTACGCAGTGCCGCAGAAATGCTTACTGAAACTCAGTTGTTTTATGGTGGTGGGATAGTTGATTTAGATACTGCAACTGAAATGGCAACGTATGCAGATACAATTATAGTTGGAGACATCATCTATCAAGACATAAAAAAAGCGTTAAAAACAGTGAAAATAAAGGAGTTACATAAATGAATTCGTTAGTAGAGAAAATGAATGATGAACAAAGTTTAGCGGTGAGAACCACAGAAGGTCCATTATTAATCATGGCAGGTGCAGGTTCAGGAAAAACACGTGTGTTAACACACCGAATTGCTTATTTATTAGATGAGAAGGATGTATCACCGTATAACATTTTAGCAATTACATTTACTAATAAGGCTGCCAGAGAGATGAAAGAGCGTGTGGAATCACTTGTCGGGGAACAAGCTGAAGTGATATGGATGTCAACGTTTCACTCGATGTGTGTACGTATATTACGTAGAGATATTGATAGACTTGGTATAGAACGCAATTTTACAATTATTGATCCTACTGATCAAAAGTCAGTAATTAAAGATGTGTTAAAACAAGAAAATATTGATAGTAAAAAATTCGAACCACGCATGTTTATTGGAGCTATTAGCAATTTAAAAAACGAATTAAAAACACCTGAAGATGCACAAAATGAAGCAACAGACTATCATTCACAAATGGTCGCAACTGTTTACAGTGGTTATCAACGTCAATTGTCACGTAATGAAGCGTTGGATTTTGATGACTTAATCATGACAACAATTAAATTGTTTGAACGTGTTCCAGAAGTATTAGAATATTATCAAAATAAATTTCAATATATACATGTGGATGAGTATCAAGATACTAATAAAGCACAGTATACTTTAGTACAACAATTAGCGAGTAAATTTGAAAACTTATGTGTTGTAGGGGACTCAGATCAATCTATTTATGGATGGCGTGGTGCTGATATCCAAAACATTCTATCTTTCGAAGAAGATTACCCACAAGCAACAACAATATTTTTAGAACAAAATTATCGTTCAACTAAAACCATCTTAACAGCTGCGAATGAAGTAATAAAAAACAACTCTGAGCGTAAACCTAAGGGTCTATGGACTGGCAACACTGAAGGTGAAAAAATTCAATACTATGAAGCGACAACTGAACGTGATGAAGCGGAATATGTTGTACGTGAAATAATGAAACAGCAAAAAAAGAATAAAAAGTACAAAGACATGGCGATATTGTATCGTACAAATGCGCAATCACGTGTGCTTGAAGAAACATTTATGAAATCGAACATTCCATATACGATGGTAGGCGGTCAAAAGTTCTATGACCGTAAAGAAATTAAAGACTTATTAAGTTATTTACGAATTGTAGCAAATAGTAATGATGATATTAGTTTACAACGCATTATTAATGTACCTAAAAGAGGTATCGGTCCATCCTCAGTAGATAAAATTGCTAATTATGCACGTCAAAATGACATTAGTATGTTTGATGCATTAGGTGAAGTCGATTTTATCGGCTTATCCAAAAAAGTAACTCAAGAATGTATTACTTTTTATGAATTAATGCAGAACCTCATTAAAGAACAAGAATTTTTAGAAATAAGTGAAATTGTAGAAGAAATTTTACAAAAATCAGGGTATAGAATGATGTTAGAAAAAGAACAAACACTTGAATCTCGTAGTCGCTTAGAAAACATCGATGAATTTATGTCAGTTCCTAAAGATTATGAAAAAAACACCCCTTTAGAAGAACAATCGTTAATTAATTTTTTAACTGATTTATCATTAGTAGCTGATATTGATGAAGCGCAAATTGAAGATGGTGTTACTTTAATGACAATGCACTCTGCGAAAGGTTTAGAATTCCCAATAGTCTTTATAATGGGAATGGAAGAATCTATCTTTCCACACATTAGAGCAATTAAAAGTGATGATGAGCACGAAATGGAAGAAGAGCGCAGAATTTGTTATGTAGCGATTACTCGTGCAGAAGAACAATTATTTATTACCCATGCAACGTCTAGAATGTTGTTTGGACGATCACAGTCAAACTTACCTTCTCGTTTCTTAAGAGAAATCCCAGAAGAATTATTAAATAACACTTCAAGAACGTCTGCACAAAGTCATAAAATTAATACTGCAACTAAAAAACCTGAAAAACGAGGATTTAGTAAAAGTGTTCGTCCTTCTAAAAAACAGGTAAGCACAAATGAATGGCATGTAGGTGACAAAGTGACGCATAAGTCTTGGGGAGAAGGCATGGTTAGTAATGTAACTGAGAAAAATGGTTCAGTTGAATTAGACATTATATTTAAATCCGAAGGTCCTAAAAGATTATTAGCGCAATTCGCACCTATTGAGAAGAAGGGGGAATAACTTCATGAGTCAACAAATTGAACAACGTGTTGAAACGTTACGACAATTATTGAATCAATATAGTTATGAATACTATGTAAAAGATCAACCTTCAGTACCAGATAGTGAATATGATAAGTTGTTACACGAGTTGATTGATATAGAAGCAGCACATCCTGAAATGAAAACTGCAGATTCTCCGACCGTTAGGGTGGGAGGAACTGCACAATCAACGTTTGAAAAAGTAAAACACGATACCCCTATGTTAAGTTTGGGAAATGCTTTTAATGAAGAAGATTTAAGGAAATTTGACCAGCGAATACATGACCAAATAGGCACAGTAGAGTATATGTGTGAATTGAAAATTGATGGGTTAGCAGTGTCATTAAAATATGAAAATGGTGTATTTGTAAAAGGTCTAACTCGTGGCGATGGCACAACGGGTGAAGATATTACAGAGAATTTAAAAACCATTCATGCCATTCCATTAAAAATCAAGAAGCCACTTACATTTGAAGTTCGCGGTGAAGCATATATGCCTAGATCCTCATTTTTAAAATTAAATGAAGAGAAGGCTCAAAACGATGAACAGCCATTTGCTAACCCTCGAAATGCTGCAGCAGGCTCACTAAGACAATTGGATGCACGTTTAGCTGCCAAAAGAAAGCTCAGTGTGTTTTTATATAGTGTAAATAATTTTACGGAATTTGATGCAACTACACAAAGTGGCGCTTTAGATGAATTAGATGAACTTGGTTTTAAAACGAATCAAAAGCGTAAAAAAGTTGGAACTATTGACGAAGTATTGGAATTTATATCTTATTGGACTGAGCAACGTGAATCACTGTCTTACGATATTGATGGCATAGTCATTAAAGTGAACGATATTGAACAACAAGAAGAAATGGGATATACACAAAAATCACCACGGTGGGCAATTGCATATAAGTTTCCTGCTGAAGAAGTAGTTACTCAATTACATGATATTGAATTGAGTATTGGACGTACAGGAGTAGTAACACCAACGGCGATTTTAGAGCCAGTTAGAGTCGCTGGCACAACAGTATCAAGAGCTTCATTACATAACGAAGATTTAATTCATGAAAAAGATATTCGAATTGGTGATAGCGTAGTAATCAAAAAAGCAGGCGATATTATACCAGAGGTCGTATACAGTATTGTCGAAAGGCGTCCTGAAGGTGTTGAAACATATCATATGCCGACACATTGTCCTAGCTGTAATCACGAATTAGTCCGTATTGAAGGAGAAGTTGCGTTAAGGTGCATAAATCCTAAGTGTCAGGCACAATTAGTTGAAGGACTAATACATTTTGTATCTCGCCAAGCTATGAATATTGATGGTCTAGGTACAAAAATTATTCAACAGCTTTATGAAAATAATAAAATTAAAGATGTAGCGGATATTTATTATTTAACTGAGGAAGATTTGTTGCCATTAGAGAGAATGGGGACTAAAAAAGTAAGTAACTTATTATCAGCTATTGAAGCCTCAAAAGAAAATTCACTCGAACAGTTATTGTTTGGTCTAGGTATTAGACATTTAGGTGTAAAAGCCAGTCAAGTGATTGCAGAGAAATACGGTACGATTGATAAATTATTTGATGTTACGGAAGAAGAACTTATTGAAATTCATGATGTAGGTCACAAGCTAGCGCAATCTGTTGTAACGTATTTAGATAACGAAGATATTCGTGCACTCATTAATAAATTAAAAGAAAAACATGTTAATATGGATTTTAAAGGGGTCCGTACAACTAATATAGAAGGACATCCTGACTTTAAAGATAAGACAATTGTGTTAACTGGCAAATTACATCAAATGACTAGAAATGAAGCTGCACAATGGCTAGAGTTACAAGGTGCCAAAGTAACTAACAGTGTAACTAAAAAAACAGATGTCGTTATTGCCGGTGATGATGCAGGATCTAAATTAGCGAAAGCGGAAAAATTCGGTACTACGGTATGGAGTGAAAATGACTTTATCGCAAAACAAAAAGAAATTATGAATTAGAGGAGATAGTGCATGAAACGGACATTATTACTAATCATCTCAGCAATTATCGTATTATCAGCATGTGGCAATTCGGAAGAAAATAAAAAAGACTCAGATAATTCCAATGAGCAAGCAACAGAAAATAAAAAAGGCTCTGTGAAGGAAATAGCGACAGATAAAAATGTACAAGGTAATAATTATAGAACAATTTTGCCATTTAAAGAGAGTCAAGGTCGTGGTTTGCTTCAAGACAATATGGCAAACAGTTACAACGGTGAGGATTTCGAAACAGGCTTATTAGAGTTAAGTAAACAAGTTTTTCCTACAGATGACTACTTATATCAAGATGGCCAATATCTAGATAAAGATACTACTAATGCCTACTTACAGCCGAAATATACTAAAGATGAAATAGACAAAATGGATAAAGATGAACGTGAAGAAAAAAATGCTAATGAAAATTTAGGGTTAAACCCATCACACAAAGGTGAGACGGACCCTGAGAAAATTGCAGAACAATCTCCAGCATATTTATCTAATATTTTAGAACAAGATTATTATGGTAGCGGTGATACAAAAGGTAAAAACATCAAAGGTGTGACAATTGGTTTAGCAATGAATGGTACATACTATTATCAAAAAGAAAAAGATGGGGAAACATTCAGTAAAAATCTAGATGATAAAGAAATCAAGAAACAAGGAAAACAAATGGCTAGTGAAATATTAACAAGATTACGTGAAAACAAAGATTTAAAAGATATTCCAATTCATTTTGCCATTTATAAACAATCTGGAAAAGATGCAATCATACCAGGTGAATTCATTGCAGGGACAACTGTAGAAAAAAGTAAAACGAAAATTAACGAGTGGAATGATATTAACCAAGAAACGGTATTATTACCTTCTGATGAAGCAGGAGAATTAGACGACAATTTGAATGAGAACTTTAAACAATTTAATGATAATTTACAGTCATACTTTAGTAATTTCACACAAGCTGTAGGTACAGCTAAGTTTGAAAATAAAAAAATTAAAGAACTTGTTGTCGATTTACCAATAGATTACTATGGTAGAGCTGAGACAATAGGTATTACGCAATATGTAACAGAACAAGCAGATAAATATTTCAAAGATATAGATGAATATGAAATTCATATAAAAGATGGCAACAGTTCGAAAGCTTTAATTAGTAAATCTAAAGATGATGATGAACCACAAGTTCATATTTACAAAAATAGTAATTAGCATATATTCACAATATGCATACAAAAACGAAAGCGCATGTAGTATGTATCATTTCTAGAAGATAGTAATGTCTATGATTGTAAACAAAAGAAAATTGTAAGTTAAATATGTGAGTTTATATTTAAGGGAGTAAGATTGAAGTCAACAATGAACGCGTAGACTTCAATCTTACTCCTATTTTGAATTGAATATGAAAGGCACATCGGACAGAGTAATATTTATTTGTAAAAATAAGTAACAATTACTAAATAATGCAGATGAAGTTAGTAATAAATTGAATATTTATTAAAATACTTAGATTTTTAAGGCGAATTTTGGTACAATTTTGTAATGAATGAGTAAAAGGAGGCTTTTTATTTAATGGCTAAAGTTACACGTGAAGAAGTTGAACATATAGCAAATTTAGCTAGACTTCAAATTTCAGAAGAAGAAACTACAGAAATGCAAGAAACGTTAGAAACAATTTTAAATTTTGCCAATCAAATAGATTCTGCAAAGACAAGCGATATTGAACCAACATATCATGTCCTTGATTTACAAAATGTATTAAGAGAAGACAAAGCGATAGAGGGTATTCCTCAAGAGCAAGCATTAAAAAATGCAAAAGAAACGGAAGATGGACAATTTAAAGTACCATCTATCATGAATGAGGAGGACGCTTAAAATGACCATCCGTTACGAATCTGTGGAAAACCTAATAACTTTAATTAAAAATAAAGAAGTAACACCATCACAAATTGTAAGTGATATATATGATGCAATTGAAGAAACAGATCCTACAATAAAATCATTTTTAGCTTTAGATAAAGAAAATGCATTACAAAAAGCTAAAGAATTAGATGACTTACAAGCTAAAGATCAAATGGAAGGTAAACTTTTTGGTATTCCAATGGGAATCAAAGATAACATTATTACTGAAGGTGTCGAAACGACATGTGCTAGTAAAATGTTAGAAGGCTTTGTACCGATATATGAATCAACAGTGATGAATAAATTGAAAGCTGAAAATGCTGTATTAGTCGGGAAAGTAAATTTAGATGAATTTGCAATGGGTGGTTCTACAGAAACTTCTTATTTCAAGAAAACAGTAAACCCATTCGATCATACAGCTGTACCTGGTGGTTCTTCTGGTGGCTCTGCAGCAGCAGTAGCAGCTGGTTTAGTTCCATTTACATTAGGTACTGATACAGGAGGTTCCATTCGTCAACCTGCAGCATATTGCGGCATAGTTGGGATGAAACCTACATACGGAAGAGTATCACGTTTTGGACTTGTAGCATTTGCCTCTTCATTAGACCAAATTGGACCATTAACGCGCAACGTTAAAGATAATGCATTAGTGCTTGAAGCTATTGCTGGTGTTGATGAAAATGATTCAACAAGTGCACCAGTTGAAAATGTGGATTTCACTTCTACTATTGGTCAAGATATTAAAGGATTAAAAATTGCGTTACCTAAAGAGTATTTAGGTGAAGGAATTGATGAAGAAGTTAAGGCATCAGTTAAAACTGCAGTAGACATTTTAAAATCATTAGGTGCCACTGTTGAAGAAGTATCATTACCAAATACGAAATACGGTATTCCATCATATTATGTAATTGCATCATCAGAAGCATCATCAAACTTATCTCGTTTTGATGGTATTCGTTATGGTTATCATTCACCAGAAGCAAACTCACTTGAAGAATTATATAAAATGTCAAGAAGTGAAGGCTTCGGCGAAGAAGTAAAACGTCGTATTTTCTTAGGAACATTCGCTCTAAGTTCTGGATACTATGATGCATTTTATAAAAAATCACAAAAAGTTAGAACATTAATTAAAAACGACTTCGATAATATCTTTGAAGATTATGATGTAGTAGTAGGACCAACAACACCTACAACTGCTTTCAACATTGGAGATGAAATTGACGATCCTTTAACAATGTATGCAAATGACCTATTAACTACACCAGTTAACTTAGCTGGGTTACCAGGTATTTCTGTTCCTTGTGGTCAATCAAATGGTCGCCCAATTGGCTTACAATTCATTGGTAAACCGTTCGATGAAAAAACGTTATATCGTGTCGCTTATCAATATGAAACTAAATTTAATCTTCATGATGAATACGAAAACTTATAAGGAGTGGAAATAATGCATTTTGAAACTGTTATCGGACTTGAAGTCCACGTTGAGTTAAAAACCGAATCAAAAATGTTTTCACCAGCCCCTGCACATTTTGGAGCTGAACCAAACTCAAATACTAACGTAATTGACCTTGCATATCCAGGTGTATTACCAGTTGTTAACAAACGTGCAGTCGATTGGGCTATGAGAGCTGCAATGGCTTTAAATATGGATATTGCAACTGAATCTAAATTTGATCGTAAAAACTATTTTTATCCTGATAATCCAAAAGCATATCAAATTTCTCAATTTGACCAACCAATAGGTGAAAATGGTTATATTGATATTGAAGTAGATGGTGAAACAAAACGTATTGGTATTACACGTTTGCATATGGAAGAAGATGCTGGGAAATCCTCACATAAAGATGGTTACTCACTTGTTGATTTAAATAGACAAGGTACACCATTAGTTGAAATTGTATCAGAGCCAGATATTCGTTCTCCTAAAGAAGCATATGCATACTTAGAAAAACTACGTTCTATTATTCAATATACAGGTGTTTCTGATTGTAAAATGGAAGAAGGTTCATTACGTTGCGACGCTAATATATCATTACGTCCATACGGGCAAATGGAATTCGGTACAAAAGCTGAATTGAAAAACTTAAACTCCTTTAACTATGTGCGTAAAGGTTTAGAATATGAAGAAAAACGCCAAGAAGAAGAATTATTAAACGGTGGAGAAATCTTACAAGAAACACGCAGATTTGATGAATCAAATGGCAAAACAATTTTAATGCGTGTTAAAGAAGGTTCAGATGACTATCGTTACTTCCCAGAACCAGATATCGTACCGCTATACGTTGATGAAGCGTGGAAAGAACGTGTACGTCAAACTATTCCAGAATTACCAGATGCACGTAAAGCAAAATATGTTTCCGATTATGGTTTACCAGCATATGATGCCCACGTCTTAACACTGACAAAAGAAATGTCAGATTTCTTTGAAGGTGCAGTAAAAGCTGGAGCAGATATTAAATTAACATCAAACTGGTTAATGGGTGGGGTAAATGAATATTTGAATAAAAATCAAGTAGAATTACAAGACACTCAATTAACACCAGAGAACTTAGCTGGCATGATTAATTTAATAGAAGATGGAACAATGAGTAGTAAGATTGCTAAAAAAGTCTTCCCAGAGCTAGCAGAAAATGGTGGCGATGCAAAACAAATTATGGAAGACAAAGGATTAGTACAAATCTCTGATGAAGCAACATTATTAAAATTCGTCAATGAAGCGTTGGATAATAATGAACAATCTGTTGAAGATTATAAAAATGGTAAAGGCAAAGCTATGGGATATTTAGTTGGCCAAATCATGAAAGCTTCTAAAGGACAAGCAAACCCACAATTAGTTAATCAATTATTAAAACAAGAATTGGATAAACGTTAATTGTAAGTTAAATCTATAGTTATTTTCAGTTACCTGCGAGCACAATAAATTACTCGCAGGTAACTTATTGTGTAAAAAATTTGAGTTGAGACAAAAATATATAATTGAAATGCTTTCAACTCGTTTCTAAATCCTTTAATATAGAAGATGAGTATACTAAGTTGAGGGATAAATTATGAGAAAAAAAGCTAGAATTATTTATAATCCAACGTCAGGCAAAGAGCTTTTTAAAAGAACATTGCCAGACGTTTTAATTAAACTAGAAAAAGCAGGATTTGAAACAAGCGCTTATGCTACCGAGAAAAGTGGAGACGCAACTGAAGAAGCCCAAAGAGCTTTGCAAGGAAATTATGATGTATTAATAGCTGCAGGTGGAGATGGTACTTTAAATGAGGTCGTTAATGGGATTGCTGAACAACCCAACAGACCTAAATTAGGTATTATACCTATGGGGACAGTCAATGACTTTGGACGCGCTTTACATTTGCCTAATGATATCATGAGTGCTATTGATGTTATTATCGATAATCACATAACTAAGGTCGATATAGGAAAAATGAATAACAGATATTTTATAAACTTAGCTGCAGGTGGCCAATTAACACAAGTATCTTATGAGACACCTAGTAAGTTGAAAACAATTGTTGGACCATTTGCTTACTATATCAAAGGCTTTGAAATGTTACCTCAGATGAAGGCAGTTGATTTAAGAATCCAATATGACGATGAAGTTTTCCAAGGTGAAGCTTTACTATTCTTGCTTGGGTTAACTAATTCTATGGCTGGCTTTGAAAAGTTAGTACCTGACGCTAAGTTAGATGATGGCTATTTTTCACTTATTATAGTTGAGAAAGCAAACCTAGCAGAATTAGGACATATTATGACTTTGGCTTCTAGAGGAGAACATACTAAACATCCGAAAGTTCATTATAAAAAAGCAAAAGCAATTAATATTTCTTCATATACAGATATGCAGCTAAATGTTGATGGAGAATATGGAGGCAAATTACCTGGTAACTTTTTAAACTTAAAGCAACACATCGAAGTATTCACACCTAGTGATGTAACAATCAGTGAGTTAACAGAGCAATAATAAATGTAATATACGAGCACGTAGTTTAATAATAAGAGGTTAGGTAAATATCTAAAAACATCCTAGCCTCTTTTAGTATGGAGTGAATGACTGTGAATACTATTCAAAAAAACGAAGTAAGAACTGGAAAAGTAGTGGACCTAACACATGAAGGACATGGTGTAGTAAAAATTGATCGTTATCCTATTTTTGTGCCTAATTCTTTAATTGATGAAACGATTGAATTTAAAATTATCAAGGTAAAAAAGAATTTTGCCATAGGTAAATTACTAACAATAGCGACAACAAGCCCTGAGCGAGTGGAACCACCTTGTGTGTATTACTATAAATGCGGTGGCTGTCAGTTACAACATATGAGTTATGAAGCACAATTAGCGATGAAAAAAGAACAAGTTATCACATTATTTCATAGAAAAGCTAATTTTAACTCAACAATTATAGGCGATACTATTGGGATGACTAATCCATGGCGATATAGAAATAAATCACAAATTCCTATTGGGAAAAATAGTGATGACCAAGCAATAATGGGCTTTTACCGTCAGAGAAGTCACGATATTATTAATATGGACGAGTGTCTAATACAAGATGAACAACATCAACACATGATGAATTTTATTAAACAATGTTGTAATGAATTAAATATTAGTATTTATAATGAAAAAACAAAAAAAGGTTTGTTGCGTCATTTAGTAGTTCGTACTGGTCATCATACAAACGATTTAATGGTGATTTTAGTCACTAATGGAAAACAATTCCCGCAAGCTCAACAACTTATTTCACGTTTAATACAGAACTTTCCCCAAGTGACGAGTATTAAGCAAAATATTAATACGACACATTCTAATGTCATTATGGGTGATCAGTCATATACATTATATGGTGAAGATAAAATCATTGATACTTTAAGTGAAATTACATTTAAAATCAGTGATCAATCCTTTTATCAAATCAATTCTGCTCAGACTGAAAAACTTTATCAAAAAGCTATTGATTATGCTAATTTAGCAGGAAATGAAATAGTACTAGATACGTATTGTGGTATTGGTACAATCGGGTTATATATGGCTCCTAAAGCAAAACATGTTTATGGTGTCGAAGTAGTCAAAGAAGCAATCGAGGATGCTAAGCAAAATGCTCAACTTAATGAATTTGAAAATACAACTTTCGTCTGTGGTAAAGCTGAAGATGTTATCTTACAATGGAAACAAGAAGGAGTACACCCAGATGTTGTGATGGTAGACCCTCCAAGAAAAGGCTGTGATGAAACATTTTTAAATACATTATTAGCCTTAGAACCCAAAAAAATAGTCTATATATCTTGTAATCCTTCTACACAACAACGTGATGCACAAATACTTGCAACAAAATATAATCTTACCCAAATTACACCAGTCGATATGTTTCCACAAACAACTCATGTAGAAACAGTGGCGCTTTTTGAACGCTTGACATCTAACGAATGATGCAGTGTAAAATGTTTCAATATGGAAAAGTTTATTAAAACTATATTACAGACAATTTATTTTATTGAATTTTATAATATAGGCATTTATAATCAAAATTGAAATTAATATTAATGTGATTGAGTGAGGAGGGTGAATAGTGTTTAAAGTTAGTTTGTTTTCAAATAAAAAGGCGCTAGAGCGCTTTGCATTGTTTCAACTTGCGGTTATTATGATTACCATTTTGTGTTCATATAAAATTGCTTATGCGTATACGCATATCATAGAACAAAATTTAATATTGAATATACTTTTCGGTGTGATTGGATTTGTAGTTGTAGCAGTTATACATGAATTTATTCATAACTTGTTATTCCGAGGTTTTTCCAAAGGAAATAAGCCTATTCATCGCTTCCACTTTGGCATAATATCAACACATATGCCTAACGTTTACTTTAAAAAATGGCAATATGCCATAATCATGCTTACACCGTTAGTTGTTATAACAACAGTACTTTCAATATTATTCTTATTCTTTTCTTATTCATCATTAATATTCATTGGAAGTTTTCATATAGGTTATTGTCTTCTTGATTTATATTTTGTAATGGGAGTATTAAATAATAAAGTGAAATACATTGAAGACACTGAAGAAGGTCTAATTTATTACACAGAATCACCATTACAAGAAGTACAATCAGAAACAAAATAATAGTACAAATGATTCACTCCAACATGTCAGTAGGACAAGCTTTTGGAGTGTTTTTTGTTTGATTGTATTATAATTTAACTGGTTGATGATACATGGATGAACAAATTATTGTTCAGGAGGGAAAAGTTATGCATGAAAGACGAATAATTCATATTGACATGGATTACTTTTTTGCACAAGTTGAAACGAGAGATAATCCATCTTTAAAAGGGAAACCAGTCATAGTAGGTGGTAAAGCAAGTGGACGAGGTGTAGTGTCTACGGCTTCATATGAAGCAAGGAAATATGGTGTTCACTCAGCAATGCCTATGGCTCAAGCGCATAAATTATGTCCCAATGGTTATTATGTAACGCATCGTTTTGAAGCATATAGAGCGGCCTCAAAAATTATTATGAGCATTTTTAAAAGTTATACTGAAATTGTTGAGCCACTATCATTGGATGAAGCATATTTAGATATAACACATTTAGTGAGACCTGACTTACCAGCATCAACGATTGCACAATTTATCAGACGTGATATATGGGAGCAAACACAGCTCACAGCATCTGCAGGTGTTTCATACAATAAATTTCTAGCAAAATTAGCGAGTGGTATGAATAAACCTAATGGCTTAACAATTATTGATTATCATAATGTGCATGACATTTTAATGGGGCTAGATATTGGAGACTTTCCCGGTATTGGAAAAGCAACTAAACAGAAAATGCACGACCATGAGATTTTTTGTGGCCGAGATTTATATGAACAAAGTGAATATAATTTAGTGCGGTTGTTTGGGAAGCGAGGTCACGGCTTATATAATAAAGCCCGAGGTATCGATCATAATTTAGTAAAGCCTACGCGAATTCGTAAATCAGTAGGTACTGAACGTACTTTTGCTACAGATATGAATGATGATGAGGCAATACTGCAAAAGGTATGGGAACTGAGCACTAAAACAGCTGAAAGATTAGCAAAATTACAAAAGTCAGCCAAAACAGTAACCGTAAAAATCAAGACATATAAATTTGAAACATACTCTAAGCAAAGAAGTTTGAGAGAGCCAGTGAGGTCTGAAACAGATATATACAATATTGCGTATGCTTTGTTTACAGAATTAAAAGAAGCGGATGTACCGATTCGGTTAGTAGGAGTAACTGTTGGAAATTTAGAAAAAACGACATTTGAAAATATGACGATATATGATTATTTAAATTAATCCTTATCTTGTAATTGTTTACCATAGACGTTTAACATGGCTTGTAAGTTATCATAGTGTTTTAATAGGCGAAACGTAATCATAGCACAAGCTTTAGCATCGTTAAGCGCATCATGATGTCCATGAAAATCTAAATTATAAAATTTCATCATATGGTTTAACCCATAACGCGAGTTACTGACAGTACGTCGTGCTAATTGCAATGAGCAAAAATACGTCATAGCTGGTGTATCACAGTGAATATACTTGATACTTTCATGTAGTACAGTCATATCAAAAGAAGCATTATGAGCTACCACTGGTAATTGATTGATAAATTGCATCATATAAGGATATACTTCTGCGAAAGTTGGAGCTGATTTGACATCACTACTTTGTATACCATGAACTGCTATGTTTTGTTGTGAAAAGTAATCATGAGGATTGATGAGCGTATAAAAAGTTTCTACGATTTCATGGTTCACAACTTTGACCATACCTATAGAACAAATACTAGTACGTTTTCCATTTGCAGTTTCAAAATCAAGTGCTACGAAGGCATTATCGTTCATTAGCTTTAAATCCTTTCTGTGTGAAAATGAGTTTTAGACATATTACTATAAAAAAATAGTTCACGAGGTATTTTAACATACAATAGATAATATTTATTATATAATAAACATGAGATTGTGACAGCAGTGCTTAAAATCTGAGTCCTCATTATAGGTACTTCAAACAATAATCACACGTCCCAACCTCATGGTAATGTATCGTATTAATTTATTAGATGAAACTTATTATTCCTCTTCATCAAAAGAACGTGCAGCAAGCTCTTTTTCATATAGATATAACGTATTGTGGTCATCGCCAATACGTTTTAAGTAATCAATATGAGTTTCAAACATTGATTCTTCTTCTACTTGTTCATCTAAGAACCAGTTTAAAAATGAAATAGTAGCATAATCTTTATCTTTGTTCGCGATATCTGATAAGTTGTAAAATCTACGAGTAACATCTTGCTCTTGAGTTAGTCCATCTTCAAAAGTTTCTAAGATACTTTTGAATTCTGATTTAGGAGCTGATATAGCAGAAAATACGGCATGCTCACCACGATCATTGATATAATCATAAATTTTCTTACCATGGAAACGTTCTTCTTTTGCTTGTTGGATATAAAAATTTGCAAAACCTTCATAGGACTCTTTATCACAGTATGCAGCCATTGCCATATAAGCATGTGCTGCAAAAAATTCATGGTTCATTTGTTCATTTAAAGCATTTAACAATTCTTTATTTAACATAAATAACAGCCTCCTATTGGTGTAATTGGTACAAGTATAGCAAAACCATTGTTTTTAGTAAATAATAATAATTACAATCTGTGTATTGTCAAACCTTTTTAATTGAGAATGGTTTGGAAAGCAATTAAATCGTGTTATAATATTTTAGCGAATAATTAAGGGAGGAAACTTATGAGACATTGGACTGCAACTCGATTAGCCAAATTGGCAAGGTCAGCTAGTAGAGCTGTCGGTAAGAAAGGAACAGACTTACCTGGCCAAATTGCGCGAAAAGTGGATAAAAATATATTGAAAAATTTAGCTTCAAAAGTAGATGAAATTGTATTTATTAGTGGTACAAATGGGAAAACAACTACATCTAATTTAATTGGTCACACTTTAAAGAAAAATGATATTGACATCATACATAATAATGAAGGAGCTAACATGGCTGCTGGTATCACTTCAGCATTCATATTACAAAATACGGCTAATACAAAAATAGCTGTTATTGAGATAGACGAGGGTAGTATTCCAAGAGTATTAAAAGAGATGACTCCGACAATGATGGTATTTACTAACTTTTTCAGAGATCAAATGGACCGTTTTGGTGAAATTGATATAATGGTTAATAATATTGCTAAAGCAATTGAAAATAAGGGAATAAAATTATTGTTAAATGCAGACGATCCTTTTGTTAGTAGATTAAAAATAGCGAGCGATACAGTTTTATATTATGGTATCGAAAAAAATGCCCATCAATTTGAGCAAAGTACAATGAATGAAAGTAAATATTGTCCAAACTGTGGAAAATTATTACATTATGACTATATACATTATAATCAAATTGGACATTATCACTGTGCGTGTGGGTTCAAGCGTGAACAACCTAAATATGAGATTTCTGAATTTACATTATCACCATTTATAAATATGGTAGTGAATGAAACCACTATGAACATGAAAATAGCAGGAGATTTTAACGCATATAACTCATTAGCTGCTTACACAGTTTTACGAGAATTAGGTTTAGAAGATGACCTTATTCGTAAAGGCTTTGAAACATATACATCACAAAATGGACGCATGCAGTATTTTAAACATGGGGAAAAAGAGGCCATGATTAACTTAGCTAAAAACCCTGCAGGTATGAATGCCAGTCTGTCAGTAGGTGAAGAAATAGAAGGTAGCAAAGTATATGTTCTAGGTTTAAATGACAATCCAGCAGACGGTCGAGATACATCATGGATTTATGATGCAGATTTTGAAAAGTTATCACGTCAAACTATCGAAGCAATAATTGTAACTGGGAATAGAGCAGAAGAATTACATTTACGATTAAAGCTAGCTGAAATAACGGCTCCAATTATCGTAGAAAAAGATATTCACAAAGCGTCAGCGCTAACAATGAATTATGCTAGTTTTACAGTAGCAATTCCAAATTATACTTCATTAGCACCTATGTTAGATCAGTTAAATCGTTCTTTTGGGGAGGGAAACTAAATGAAAGAACTGACCATTTATCATTTCATGCCAGATAAATTAAATTTATATAGTGATATTGGCAACATTATCGCATTAAAACAACGGGCAAAACAACGCAATATAACAATTCATGTCGAAGATATAAACCAAACTGAAGGTGTAACTTTAGAAAATTGTGATTTATTCTTCATTGGTGGTGGAAGCGACAGAGAACAAGCGCTAGCAACCCAAGAATTAAGTAAAATTAAAAACACTTTAAAAGAAGCTATTGAAGATGGTATGCCAGGCTTAACAATTTGTGGCGGTTATCAATTTTTAGGTAGTAAATATATAACACCAGACGGTACAGAATTAGAAGGCTTAAATATTTTGGATTTTTACACACAATCTAAAGAAGAGCGTTTAACTGGTGATATTGTAATAGAGAGTGACACATTCGGTACTATTGTAGGGTTTGAAAATCATGGTGGTCGAACATATCATTCGTTTGGCACTTTAGGTAAAGTCACACATGGATTCGGCAATAATGATACAGACGGCAAAGAAGGTATTCATTATAAAAACTTATTAGGTACATATTTACATGGACCAATATTGCCTAAAAATCACGAATTAACAGATTACTTATTAGAAAAAGCATGTGAGAGAAAAGGTATTACTTTCGAACCAAAACAATTAGACAATACAGTAGAAGAAGCGGCAAAACAAGTTATAGTTAAGCGCGTGAAAAATAATAAAAAGTAGCTATTAATAAAACCACTAAGTTTACTTAGTGGTTTTTAGATTGTCGACTAAGTTTATGGCTTTGTTGGCAGTTTTTGTACACGCTTTCCGCGGACACTGCCTTAGCCTGTAGTCTTCGGCTAGTGCTCTTCCCGCAGGAGTCGGCCCAAAGCATTGCCAATATAATAATATATAAATTAAAAGATAAAAAAGAGTGATTTGAGAGAAAATTGGGCGATGCAAAAGAACAGTATAGTTTGCTCGATGGACGATATATGGATTCCAAAGTTTTCATAAATAACACACTAATTTGTCCTGCCATGAACCTTAAAAAATTAGCAATGTAGTTAGTAAAATAAATAATGAACGCCTGATAGACACTACTTTTATGAAAAAACTATATAGATAAAATAAACAAACACCACCTTTGCAAATTAATGTGAAGGAGGTGTTTATGTTTTGAAAGTCTAAGTAAGCATACTTAGTGGTTTTACATATGTATTATGATTACGCATAGCGTTCATCTAAAATACGATAAATCAATAAAATTTCGTAAATGATGTGACTTTTAAGTTGATGTTCATCGAATTCATCCAGTCCTTTAACTGAATTTTTTAATATAGAAGCACTTTGCTTTTCTCTTTTGAAATGACCTGTTGCTATTATTTGATTAATACTATTTGCAATGGATAAGATTGCGTATTTTTCTTCAATATCAAAGCCAATTGCTGTGCGTTTAGGTAGATATATAATGTTCGATAAATGAGAAATAAAAAGGCGATCTGTTTGTGCTAAAGTTTGAAGTTTTTTAAATTTTATCCATTCTTGCTTATCGTTTTTATGATATGCTAATTCATCGTTTTGATAATTAATTAAAGTTTCTATTTTTTTGCTCGCATCTAATAATTGGTTAAGTTGTTGGTTTGACTGTTCGGATTTAAATTGACTGAGTAATAATTGTTGCATGCGATTACTATATAAACTGTACATTTTAGACTCAGTCTCTTTAATTAGTTGATCAAGTTGATTATAATATTTTGGGGGCAAGATAATAAAATTGACTAATGCCGCAGTACTTAAACCAATAAAGGCAGTTAGTAATCTAGAAAAGAAATTAAAAATATATGCGTCATGTATACCAGGTATCATTGCAACTGCTGTCAAAGTAGCAACAGTAGTACCTGCATGTAAATTTAAGCGGGTACAAATTAAAATGGTAAACATAGTACTTAACGCATAGGATAATGGAGATTGATCACCGAATAGGTAAGTAAATATAACAGCTAAAAGTGCACCAATAACAGTGGCAGGTAGTCTTTTGTATCCTTTTTTTATTGACGCTTTTGCAGTAGGTTCAATTGTTACGACTGCTGTCAATATAGCAAAAATAGGATTTAAATTTAGCAGCATACAGAAGAGCGCTGTTAAGAATGTTGCTAGTCCTGTTTTAAGTGTACGTGCACCAATAATATTTTTATACCATTTATCGTTCATAGTTCAAAACTCCTAATCGTAATAACCAGATGTGTAAAACTGTTTATGTAATTTGAAAAGTTAAAATGTTAAACTAGTATGTATTCTAATACTGTAAGTTATTATATCAAAATTTTTCTGCTATAATAATAAGTAATATAATTTTATAAAAAGGATCGGGATAAAATGATTGTAAAAACAAATGAAGAATTACAAGCCTTGAAAGATATTGGGTATATTTGTGCTTTAATAAGAGATAAAATGCAAGAAGCAACAGTACCTGGTATTACAACAAAAGAATTAGATGATATCGCAAAAGAATTATTTGAACAACATGGAGCATTATCTGCACCTATACATGACGAAAACTTTCCAGGACAAACATGCATTAGCGTAAATGAAGAAGTCGCACATGGTATTCCTGGCAAACGTGTCATTCGTGAAGGAGACTTAGTAAATATTGATGTTTCAGCTTTAAAAAATGGTTACTATGCAGATACAGGTATTTCATTTGTAGTAGGTGAAGCAGACAATCCAATGAAACAAAAAGTATGTGATGTGGCATTAGAAGCATTCGATGCGGCTATGACGAAAGTTAAACCTGGAACAAAATTAAGTCAAATAGGTAAGGCAGTACATGCTACAGCACGTAAAAATGATGTTACAGTTATTAAAAATTTAACTGGTCATGGCGTAGGGCAATCATTACATGAAGCACCAAGTCACGTGATGAATTACTATGATCCAAAAGATAAAACATTATTAAAAGAAGGCACAGTTATTGCTGTTGAACCATTCATTTCATCTAATGCAACATTTGTTACAGAAGGCAAAAATGAATGGGCATTTGAAACAAAAGATAAAAGTTATGTTGCCCAAATAGAACATACTGTAATTGTCACGAAGGATGGCCCATTATTAACAACTAAAATTGATTAATAATGTTCGGTCTAAAGTCTTAATGTAATATGGTTCCGGAGCCTATAGGATTGGTTCCGGTAATTTTTTATAATGAAATCTAATCAATGATGAGGTGGTTTCATGAATTATATTACAACTTATTTAAATCGTGTGTGTCAACAAACAATGGAAGTTAGTTTAAACACATACCGTGAACATTTAGATCAAAAACTTAAAAGTATCGAACGCTATATTAACTATTTAGTGCAAAAAAGGGACTACATAGGTAAGATGATTGACAGTCTCGCATTAAGATTAGAAAATAAATATATCGATATGATTGAAGAAGAATATATTGACTGTGCAGAAGAAATTGAACATGATGATATTGAAGCAATAAAACAAAAGTTAAATGTAATGGAAGCTGACTATGCACGTATTGAGACAGATTTATCACTACAAGCAAAAGAAAAAATCAACACAGAAACAGAATGTGATTTAATCGAACGCATAAGTTTAGTCGCTTAAAGAAAGGTGGCGAACCATGACACATAAGTATATATCGACAGAGATGTTGATTATCTTTACAGCATTGATGATTATAGCCAATTTTTACTATATCTTTTTTGAGAAAATTGGCTTTTTATTAGTGTTGTTATTAGGATGTATCTTAGTTTATGTAGGCTATGTATATTTCCATAAGATAAGAGGGTTGTTATCTTTTTGGATAGGTGTGTTATTAATTGCTTTTACATTGCTATCAAATAAATATACGATCATTATTTTATTTATCTTTTTAGTAGCTTTGATTGTAAAGTATCTTATTTACAAATTCAAACCTTTAAAAGTTGTTGCAGCTGAATCTGAAGTGGACAATCCAGAATTTATAAAACAAAAATGGTTTGGTGAACAACGTACACCTGTGTATGTATACAAATGGGAAGATTTACAAATACAACATGGTATTGGCGACATACACATTGATATGACAAAAGCAGCCAACATTAAAGAAAATAATACTATTGTAGTAAGACAACTCATTGGTCGCATTCAAATTATCGTACCACTTAATTACAATTTGAATTTCCATTTTAGTGCTTTGTACGGCAATGCTTATCTCAATGATAAATCATATAAAATTGAAAATAATAACATTAAAATTAATGAAGAAACCAAAGAAGAAAATTACAATGTAAATATATACGTATCTAGTTTAATAGGAGATGTTGAGGTGATTTATAGATGAATCACTACATTAGAGCAATAGGCTCTATGCTAATATTAGTATATAGTACATTAATTGCTTTTTTCTTTATAGATAAAATATTTGTAAATATTATGTATTTTCAAGGTATGTTTTATACCCAAATATTTGGTATTCCAGTATTTTTATTTTTAAATTTGCTCATAATTTTATTATGTATCATTGTAGGATCGGTTTTAGCTTATAAAATAAACCAGCAAAACCATTGGCTACAAACACAAATTGAACGTTCAATTGAAGGAGAAACAGTAGGGATTAATGACCAAGATATAGAACTTTATAATGAAACTATAGAGCTCTATCAAACGTTAGTTCCACTCAATCAAGAAGTACATAAACTGCGAATGAAGACCCAAAATTTAACAAATGAATCTTATAATTTAAACGATGTCAAAGTTAAAAAAATAATCGAAGATGAACGACAAAGATTGGCTAGGGAATTACATGATTCAGTGAGTCAGCAACTTTTTGCAGCTAGCATGATGTTATCAGCTATCAAAGAATCTCAATTAACACCACCTTTAGATCAACAAATCCCTACATTAGAAAAAATGGTACAAGATTCTCAACTAGAAATGAGAGCATTATTACTACATTTAAGACCAATTGGTTTAAAAGATAAGTCTCTCGGAGAAGGTATTAAAGATTTAGTTGTCGATTTACAGAAAAAAGTACCAATGAAGGTCATACATGACATTGAAGATTTTACTGTACCTAAAGGTATTGAAGATCATTTGTTTCGTATTACGCAAGAAGCGATATCCAATACATTACGTCATTCCAACGGTACAAAAGTAACAATTGAATTATTTAATCAAGAAGCATATTTATTATTACGTATTCAAGATAACGGTATTGGTTTTAACGTAGATGATAAAGCTGAACAAAGTTATGGATTGAAAAATATGCGGGAGCGTGCATTAGAAATAGGTGCCACATTCCATATTGTATCGCTGCCTGATTCAGGTACTAGAATAGAAGTGAAAGCACCATTAGATAAGGAGGATATAGATGCCAATTAAAGTATTATTTGTAGATGACCATGAAATGGTTCGGATTGGAATTTCTAGTTATTTATCAACACAACAAGATATAGAAGTAGTAGGCGAAGGTAAGTCAGGTAATGAAGCAATTGAATTAGCACATAAGTTACAACCCGATTTAATATTAATGGATTTAGTTATGGATGATATGGATGGGGTAGATGCAACTGCGCAAGTAAAAAAAGACTTACCGCAAATTAAAGTAGTTATGTTAACAAGTTATATAGAAGATAATGAAGTATATCGTGCGTTAGATTCAGGTGTAGATAGCTATATTTTAAAAACTACAAGTGCAAGTGATATTGCCGAAGCGGTGCGTAAGACATATCATGGTGAGGCTGTGTTTGAAGCAGAAGTATTAGTGAAAATGCGTAATCGTATGAAACAACGTGCTGAGCTTTATGAGATGTTGACAGAGCGAGAGATGGAAATATTATTGTTAATTGCTAAAGGTTATTCTAACCAAGAAATTGCTAGCGCATCACACATTACTATTAAAACAGTTAAAACACACGTAAGTAATATATTAAGTAAATTAGAAGTACAAGACCGTACACAAGCAGTAATCTATGCATTCCAACATAATTTAATTCAATAAAAAAGCAAGTCACCGGCATTTTAGATAAATGCGAGGTGACTTGCTTTTTTATTATATAGCTTAAGAAAAATTAGCTTCGTCATCTTTATTTTGTTCAATAGCTTGCATTGTGCGTTCTTCAGGTGTTGGTCCTGAGATAATTTTACGTTGGTGAATAATTGCATTAATTTCAGCGCCGATAATAATAATAAAACCAGTAATATATAACCAAAGCATTAAAATGATAATCCCTGCAATACTACCGTATGTTTTAGAATAATTCGAGAAATTAGAAACGTAATAGCCGAATAAAAATGACCCTACTATAAAGACAATCGTCGCAAATACAGCTCCTGGAATAACAGAAGATATTTTAATTTTGACATTAGGGGCTAATGTATATAGCACCATAAATGCCAATAAGACGATAATAAATGGTAACACAATACGAACAATACTAAAGAGCCAACTGATTTGTTCTCCTAGACCTAGAGGTCCAAATAATAATGAACCAATTTGTTCGCCAAATGCTGGTAAAATCATGGCAATTGGTAAAATAATAATCATGGCTAATGTGAAAACGACGCTTAATAATTTAGCAACGACGAAATTACGACTATCTTCAACATCATAGGCAACATTAAATGAATTCATTAATGCTGTCATACCGTTAGATGCAGACCACAGAGATAAAATTAAACCAACAGATAGTAAGCCGCCACTGGCATTATCCATTATGTCTGATATTAAATGAGATACTTGTTCAGCATAGTCGGGTGGCACGTTTTGGCTTATCATATTTTGAATTGTTTCTTGCTTTACGCCAACTACAGGTACGATTGTTAATAGAAAGATTAACATTGGGAAAAGAGAAAGCATAAAGTAATATGATAATTGTGCCGCTAAACCAGATGCATCGTCTTTACCAATTCGATAAACTAAATACGACAAAAAGTTCGAATCTTTTGTATATTTGGCTGGCTTATTTATACGTGAGACAAAGAATGCTTGGTTGTCTTTTTTAGTATCTTTGGAGTGGAATTCATTAGGTGTAACGTATGTACGATCAGTTTCAACCTTGTTAGACTTGTTATTTTTATTATGTTCCTTATTTTTAATAGAATTTAAAAATTTAGAAGTTGTAGGTTTGTTCTTTGACATATCTGATCTCCTTAACTTTTTAATAACTACTAATAATATACTGTATAAATTAAAATAGGTAAATACATTATTATGATATTAAAAAATAATTGTTAACCATATAAAATTTTAAGACAATGTAAATAATAACAGTGCGATAATTGTTTAGTAAAAGGCTGGGACATTATAAATGTTCCAGCCTTAATGAATGTATTGAATATAAATTCTATGCTCAAGATTAAAGCACGAGCTTGTTAAATATATGATCAAGTCATTGCATAGCTCATGCTATAGAGAAACTTAACCATTAAGACGGTTATTTTTCTTTTCTACAAATGTATCTTTAGCATCTTTTAAAGATTTTTCTAATTCAGGATTATTACGTCTGATTTCTTCAATCGCATCTTTCCAATATAGAACTTCATCTTTAATATTGCTAATTGCAGATGGTTTGCTTTGACGGTTACCGTTTTTAGCATCTTGAATAGATTGTTTTAATGATTCACGTGTTGATTTGTCAGCTAAAGTAGCTGCACCGCCAATAACTGCACCTAATAATATACCTGGAACTAATTTATTTTTCATTGTGTGTTACCCCTCTCTTAAGTTAGCGTCTTTTACAATATAATCAATTAAGTTATCACAAGCTGATTGTACCATTTCAAAAACACCTTCAAAGTTATTAGTGTAATAAGGATCTGGTACATCACTTTCTTCCATACTACTAAATTCTAGTAATTTGAACAACTTTCCTTTGATAGATGGATTAATTTTTTTAATATTTTCGACATTACTTTGGTCCATCGCTATAATATAGTCGAAATCATCATTCGGTTCAAACAATTCACTAATCATTCCATCAGTTGGAATATTTTGACTTTGCAATATTTGTTGCGTACCTTCGTGTGGTGGTTGACCTAAATTCCATTTACCCGTTCCACGAGATTTTACACGTATCCCCGTGATGTTTCTATCTTGTAAGCGTTGCTTCATAATACCTTCTGCCATCGGAGAACGGCAAATATTGCCTAAACAGACAAATGCAACTGTTACCATAACTGATTACCTCCATATTAATTACTACATACACCTATTTTACCGGTTTTTTAAGTATTTCTAAAGCTGAATCGTAATAAAAATTTTACATGATTGCATTATTTGATAAAATAAATTGATAAAGAGGTGATATAAATGACTAATAAAAATGAACAAATGATAATAGAAATTAGAGAGCGTCTAAATTTAGTTAATCAAAGCGTCATTGACCCAGCTAAATTTGAAGATGCAGATGAAAAAGAAATACAGGAAATTCATAGTTATGTAACAACGAAATCTTCATTTACACCAAGTGAAGCGACTGCTATTGCGGATGCATTAGGCCAAATACGTAAATAAGGAGTGTTAGCATGTCTGACTTACAATATAAATTACAACAATACGCTCAACTATTAGTTGATGTAGGAATGAATGTACAACAAAATCAACCAGTATATATTCGCTCTAGTGTTGATGCATTAGAATTAACGCATTACATAGTTGAAGCAGCTTATAAAAGAGGTGCTTCAGATGTCAAAGTCGAATACAGTGATGATCGTTTGACACGTTTAAAATTTGAACATGAAACAACTGAACATTTTGAACATAATGAAGTTAAATCTTATGAAGTAGATAAAAGAATGGATTATGCACAACGTGGTGCTGCAAATTTAGCACTTATAACGCAAGATCCGGAATTATTAAATGGCATTGAAGCTGACAAATTAGCAACGTATCAAAAAGAATATAGTCTTGCCTATAAAGGATATATGGAAGCAAGCCAGAAAAATGAATTTCCGTGGTGTGTTGCAGCATACCCGTCTAAAGCTTGGGCCAAAAAAGTATATCCTGAATTATCCGAAGAAGAGGCATATTCTAAGTTTATTGATGAAGTACTCGATATTGTAAGAGTGGATGGTAATGATCCTACTGAAAATTGGCAACAACATGTCGCTAATTTAAGTAAACATGCTGAAAGATTACAAGCTAAAAATTATTCGGCTTTAAGATATGAATCAGAAGGTACAGATTTAACTATTGGTTTACCAGAGGGGCATATATGGGAAGATGCTACGAGTTATACAAGTAATGGACAAGCCTTTGTCGCTAATATACCAACTGAAGAAGTGTTTACTGCACCACATCGTGAACGTGTTAATGGCTATGTTACGAATAAATTACCATTAAGTCATAATGGAAATATTATAGATGGCTTTAAGTTAACTTTTAAAGATGGAGTAGTAGTTGATGTTGTTGCAGAACAGGGTGAAGAAGCTTTGAAAACTTTATTATCTACAGATGAGGGCGCTAAGCGCTTAGGCGAAGTTGCTTTAGTGCCAGATGATTCACCGATTTCTAATCGTAATACTGTGTTTTTCAATACACTGTTTGATGAAAATGCTTCTTGTCATATCGCATTAGGTTCAGCATATGGTTTCAATATTGAAAATGGAACAGAAATGACAACTGAAGAAAAAGTTGCGAGTGGATTAAACGACTCATTGATTCATGTTGATTTTATGATTGGTAGTGCTGACTTAACTATCTATGGAATCACACAAGATGGAACAGAAGAACTTGTTTTTGAACAAGGTAATTGGGCTAAGTAAGCATAATAGTTAATTCACGCACGGGGAAGGGAAATGATTATGAAAAATAGAGCAAGCAAACCAATGTCTGAAGCTAGAAGCGTTAAAGCTCGACAAGTATTTCCACAGGACACGAATCATCACCATACAATGTTTGGTGGCACATTAATGGCCAATATTGATGAGATTGCCGCCATTACTGCAATGAAACATGCAAATGCACAAGTTGTAACAGCATCAACGGACTCTGTAGACTTTTTAATGCCGATTAAAACAGGTGCAATTTTATCATATGAGGCAATGGTTAGTTACGCTGGTAGCACATCAATGGAAGTATGTGTTCAAATTATAATTGAAGATTTAATTAAAGGTGAGCGCCAATTAGGAGCATTAAGTTTTCTTACTTTTGTCGCTTTGGATGATGATGGAAAGCCAACAACCATTCCTGAAGTGTATCCGGAAACAGAAACAGAAAAATGGTTTTACGACTCTGCTAGTGTTCGTGTTAAAAGAAGAAAAGAGCGTAGAAT
>ERZ1023497.44-NODE-44-length-64017-cov-91.670085_pt1 | contig 64017 bp, 62 predicted proteins | sample MGYA00380543_ERZ1023497 | MGnify/ENA primary metagenome ERZ1023497 (study PRJEB33173, sample SAMEA4830384) | metagenome | study: EMG produced TPA metagenomics assembly of the PRJEB25223 data set... | reverse complement strand
GAGATACAAATGCAAGTACACTCGCTTGGTTGAATGAAATGAGGAAGTATTCAGGTGATAAGAAAGTATTACTATACTCTTATGAAGACTTTATGGTTAATCATACAGCGAATGCTGTCGGCTCTTATGATGGTTATTGGTTAGCTTCATATCAAGAAACACAACCTGAAAGAGAACATGTATTATGGCAATATACAGATAGTTACTATTCATCAGAACTTGATCAAAATGTCGATGCCAATGTACTAGGACCAAATGTGCAAACAGGTTGGTTTATAAATTAATGAGCATTATGATATCTCTTTTGTAAAGTGAACGGTATAATCACTTGAAGAAAAGAAGGTGAATATAATGAACATATTAGATGAATACTTTATCTTATTTGATGAAGCAAGATACAGTGAAGAAAGTTTTCATAAATTAAATGAACTATTTCATGATGATATAGAATTTGTATTAAATAAGAAGACTTTTAAAGGTAAAGAAGCTTGGAAGCAGTTTGTTAAAAGTGTTTATACAACAAATAAAGATTTAAAACATATGCATAACGGTTGGACACAAAACGAAGACGGTAGCTATGAAACAGATTGGGCAATTTGTGGTAACCGATATGAAACAGGTGTCTATACACAAGAAGGCAAAGATATCGCAAGATTAGATGAGAACGGTAAAATTACCTACTTAGAAAACCAACCTAAAGATGATCAATTGTTTTCAAATCAATCATAAAAAATTAGAACAGTTCCTAAAATTATTTAGGGAACTGTTCTTTTTCCATTAATGGGACGGGCCCATTATTGACGATGGTTGTGAAATGGGATTTAATTTTCGATTTTGTTCGTGCATGCTTGCCTAGGGTATGGTTCGAGCCTGTAGTCTCTCACTCATACTATTCCCTCAGGCGTCAGCACTTACAAAATCGAAAAAAAACGTTCTATGAAATAATAGAGCATTTTCGCATCATTTAATTAATCATCTTCAAAATAACTCTACCACTGAATAATAAAGTATGAATACTATTAAGTTTTATTGTTTATTATATTTTCTATTATGGTTGTAACTGCATAATAGCTCCAAAACTCTGTTGGCATGTAGTAAATGTTATAAATGAAATTAACTCACTTATTTCCTCATCTGATAATTCTTCTTTTAGTATTTTTATAGCATAGTTTGGAATATTTGTTCCTAATTTCATATATACTTCAGTAAAACCAATACAGACTACTGATTTACTATCGGTTAAATTATTAGTTGGTTCTCCTTTTGCTTTGCAATATAAACAGCCATTTTTTTGTGCTAACATTCTACGTATTTCTTCTTTTAATTCTTGAGTTAAAAAATGTGATTCTTCTAGAGATTTACCTAGTTTACTCCAATTGGTCATTACTCTATTATTGTAACCCAGTAATTTTTGAAATGGAGTTTTTCCATAAGCTGAGGGTTGAATTATAGTCATATAACTTCTCCTTTCCATGTACTGAATTTTAATATAAAAAAGTGATTAAATACATGTGGTATTTAAGGTATAATATGTATATAACAATAATTTTTAAGGAGATTATGGCTATGGACCTAACAGATAGAAAAATATTAAAAATACTGGAAGAAAATAGTAAATCTTCTTTAAGTGATATAAGTAGAATGGTTAATTTATCTATACCATCTGTTCGAGAAAGAATTAATAAAATGAAAGATTTGAATATAATAGAAAAATATACAATAGATATTAATTATAACTCTCTTGGTTTTGGAATTGATGTAATCATTAATATTAGTATAAAGAACAATCTTTATACAGATTTTAAAACTTTTATTAAAGATCAGGAAAATGTTGAATTCTGTTATAGAATTTCAGGAGAAAGCTGTTTTGTTTTTAAAATGCATTTTGAAACCATGGATTCAGTTGAAGAATTTATCGATAAATCACAATATTATGGGCATACTAAGACACAGTTTATATTTTCGAGATCTATATAAGCGAGTTGCAGAAAACATATTATATACAACTCACTTTATGATTATTACTTAGTAGATATTCATTATTATTTATCGAAACACAAAAAAACAGTTCCTAAAATTATTTTGGGAACTATTCTTTTTCCATTATGGATACATTTCTGATTATGCCTTTTGTCATTAGGATTCATTTTTCTTATGTTCAATAATCTCTGTGTCACGATTGCTAGCGATGTTTCGAGCGCGCTTCATAGCATCTTCTTTCTTATCAAAGGTTTCGCTAGCTTGTTTAGCACCATCAGTTTTTATCTTCCATTGATCGTCTTCATAATAGACATGTATATCTTTATCGTTTAACTGAGGATTGGCAGATTTATCTTGTTTATGTTGTGTAATTTTCTTATCTTTCAATTCATTTAATTCTTCTTTAGTTGCGTTTTTGTACCAATTTTCTGCTTGTTTCGTTGCAATTGGAATGGCATCTTCTTCTTTGTACCCGTTGGATAACATTGCGTTGCCAATATCAATAGCTTTCTTTCTTTCAAGTTGATCAAAGTTTTTCCAAGTTTGAGGATAGTCGTCCATAGTCCATGGCATGTTTCATCATCCTTTCATAATATACACACACTTATTGAATACCACTTTTTTAATTTATCAAACGGATACAATTGTGTAGTGTATAAATTATTTACGGTATTTATTTACAAAGTTTCGTGTTTCACCTGTTATAAGTGGTCCACCTGTGTAAACATCTCTAGTTGATGGGTTTTTGACTTTTTCTGCTGGTTGAATGCCATGTGCATGTATACCGATGACATGGTTGTCTTGATTGAATACAGGAGATCCCGAAAATCCTATTGTTCGATGCATGTGTCCGATATATTCGATATAGTCTTGAGTTGGTTTGAGATAGAATCCTTTTGATTGGTACATATATTGACCATCAAATGGTTCTTCATTTGGATAGCCTGTCATAGATAGTGTTGATTTAGATTTCAAATGATGAATTTCACGTTCGGATGCTATGGTTAAAGGTTTAATTTTAGGTGTTAATGATTTTTCAGTAATGAGTACTGCGACGTCTCTTTCGTTTGATTTATAAAATTGCTTAATTTTGAATTTCATCGGTGTGTATTGGTTAGATTTAGCGGGAAAGAAATAAAATTGTTTCTTTTCTTTGTTTCCGTCATCATCACTTGTGACATGTGAAGTTGTGATAACTGTATGATCATCGATGACAAATCCTGTGGCGCCATTTCCTGACTTGCCAGTTTCATCAGATGTGACTTTACCAACTGCTTGACTGATACGTTTATCTTTTGAATGAAATGGTTTAATTTTAAGATGATCATTTGGAATTTGTGAACCTAATTTAAAAGCTTCTTGATAATCATGATGCGTTGCTTTTGTAAATGTATCTTTATAAGACGCAGGGACATCAGGTGGTATAAATAAATAATTGAACGTCGAAATTATAAGTATTAAATATAATTTAAGGTATAACAGCATTTAATCACAATCTTTCTCAAAATTGAATCATCACTATGTTATACCCTTATATTTCTATTATAAAAATCCAACGACAATAAACGTGATTACTGACAACACGACTGACGTTATAAGCATTGCAATCATTGGTTTGAATGCTTTTGTTCTTAAGTCACTGAAAGATACATTTAAACCGATACCGACCATTGCCATAATTAATATGAGTGTTGTAAATGTACTGATTACATTTATTATTGATTCAGGAATAGGAATGAACGTATTCACAGCGCTCATGATTAAAAATCCAATTAAAAAGTACGGAAAGTCTATTTTTTGTGAAACTTTATGTGATCTCTTTCTATTAACGATAATTAAGAAAATAATGCTTAATGGTATTAATAGAAATACCCTACCCAGCTTAGTTAATAAACCAATGCCTAGTGAGGACTGTCCACCAGCATCTGCTGCTAAAATAACGTGTGCTATTTCATGTAAGCTTGCACCTGACCAAATACCATAAAATTCAGCGTTCATTGGAAAAATAGCGAATAATAATGTGTAAGCTAAAGAGAATATTGTACCCATTATGGCCACTAAACCTACACTAATTCCAACATCACTGTCTTTAGATTTAAGTATAGGTGATATCGCGGCAATCGCAGCTGCACCACAAACACCAGTTCCAACACCTAATAACAAGACTAAATTGTTATCTCCTTTAATGATTTTATTTAAAAATAAAATAAACAATATCGCAAAAGCGACTACACCAACATCTAGTAATAATAATGTGCTACCTTGGTGTATAATTGTCCATAAATTTAACTTAAGTCCGTATAGAATAATCGCAAATCTTAATAATTTTTTTGATGAAAATGCAATTCCCGATTCGATTTGCGTTGGGTATCCCCTGAAATGTCTATATAAAATAGCTGTAATAATCGCGATTGCGAGTGCCCCGACTTTGTTAAATACCGGTAAATACGATAAAAGTATACTGACAATAGCAACTAAAAAAGTAAATCCAATACCGAGTAAAAAATGTTTATTAAATTTTTCCCACATAATGCTCACCTCAACGTAAGTTTAATCGCAAGATGAATATTTGTGAAATGCTATTTTTAAATATATAATATAACAAAAATGATATGAGGTGGTTGAATTGGAAGATAAATTACAAATTTTGAAAGTTATTGTAGAAGAAGAAGGGTTTACAAATGCTGCAGAAAAGTTATATAAATCACAGCCATCCATAAGTAGAGATATCAAGACACTAGAAGAAAAATATCAAATCAAAATTTTTGAAAATACGAGAAAGCATATTATTTTGACAGAAGAAGGAAGAGAGTTATATAACTACGCATGCCAGTTAGCAATTTTAGATGAGCAACTGCAAACAAAAATTAATCAGCATAAAGAAGATGTGAAGGGGAAGTTTATCATAGGGACGAGTCACACATTCGGCCAATCGATGTTATTAGATTTAACAATCTATCTACAAACTAAATATCCGAAACTGAATATTCATATTTATGTCTATAACTCAGCTGATATATTAAGTAAATTGAAAGATTACTCACTTGATCTAGGCATTATCGAAAAGCCAGTACTGGACGACAAAATCAATAGTGAAGTCTTAACAAGAGATAAATTATTACTCGTGAAAAATAAACAAACAAACCAAAATTTAAATCAATTAAGATGTTACGTTAGAGAAACAGGATCGGGAATAAGATATTATCAAGATATGTTATTACAGCAATTGAATTTAACATCTCGTAAAGTAGTCATTAATGATAACCAATTAATTTTAGAACTCGTTAAACAAAATATGGGCTATACGATATTATCCAATTTCTCTATAAAATCATTTGATGAAGATTATATCGTCACAAACGACCTAGATTTAAATCGGAATTTCTTTGTAGTGTCTAACAAATCAAGATACAAGACAAATAAATATAATACGATTGTAAATGAAATTAAGAACTATGAGTTTAGATAAATACATAAATCCCCTCACTAATATTAAAAGTGAGGAGATCTATGTAACAACATTTATTTATTATCTTCAATTTCCTTAGCCAAAACTGTGTCTACAGGATTTACACTTTTATTAAGCTCCGAAACAATATTCTTTTTATCAATATCACTACGATTTTGGCTTAGTTTATAAGCAGCATCAATTTCTTCAATTTCCATTTTAAAACCTACAATACCTTTAACTTGTTTTTTTGTTTGATCTGATAAATTATTCCAAGTAGCACCATTTTGTCGATGACTTTCATATTTGTTTAATAGGATCGTCAAATCATCTATTAACTCTGACTCACTTAACAAATGTCCTTTGCCATACGCATGTATACTTTGGTAATCCCAAGTTGGAACATCTTCTTTTTCATACCATGTAGAGGAAATATAGGCATGAGGACCGTGGAATATGATAAGGATATGTTCATTTGATACGATTGTTTTCCATTGTTTATTAGCCTTTGCAAAATGACCTGATACATATAAGGTATTATCTTTTTCTTCAATATTAACAGGTAAATGTGTAGCAAGTGGTTTTAATTCGTCATAAGTAATGATGGTTACAAAATTATTATGCATCATAAAATCTTTGATTTTTGTATAATCCTTCATTTGATAATATTTTGGTACATACATGTAAACGCCCCCTTATAAATCATTCATCATAATATGATCAATTTGTCTTTCATCACCCATATAAAAGGCATGTTCATCAATTTTTTTAAAACCTAAACTTTTATAGAATGCAATAGCATTTTGATTTTGCTCCCATACACCTAACCAAATATGGTTACATGATAATGCTTGAGCAACTTCCAATGCTTTATTATAAAGTTGTTTACCAAGTCCATTTTTTTGAAAATCATTTAAAATATAAATACGCTCTATTTCTAGATTATTGCCTTCAAAAAGTTCTGTTTGTGCATCTTTTATATTGACCTTTAAATAGCCTGCTAAAGATTCTTGGTAGTAAATAAAATAAAAGAATGAATTTTCATTTTCTAATTCTAGTTGTAATTTTTCTAATGTAAAAGTATTTGCTAAATATTGGTCTATATTTCCTTTTTTATTATCTCTTCTAAAGGTTTCATCAAATGTAACGTATGAAATATTTTTTAATTCATTTATATCTTTTTTTGAACATTTTCTTATCATATTAGCACCCCTTAGTTCAATATTCTCTTTTATTACCTTTTTTGACATTTAACCAGTCATCAGAGATGTTATTTTTTACTTTTTCCAAGTCTTTTGCAAACTTAGCAATTTCTGCTTTATCAAATCCTTTAAGTGCAACGGAATTAGAGTATTCATTTTCTCTAATAATAAATGGATATATTTCTAATCCTTTTTCGGTAGGGAATAGTAATTTATTTTTCTTGTTGTTTTCTTCATTTTTTTTGATAATAAAATCATGTTTTTCTAAATTTTTTATTGCTCTAGAGGCAGTAGCACGGTCGATCTTTAACATCTCCACCAATTGCTCTTGAATGATTCCAGGGTTTTCACAAATTCTAACTAAGTATACGAATTGGCCTTTATTTAAATTTAATTCTTTAAATTCTATGTTGCTTATCGAATCGAGAGCCCTTGAAATAATACCTATATTTCTTAATATATCTACCATAGCTTCCTCCTTTTTATTGCATTTGCAATAATTATTTAATTATAATATAACATAAACTATATTTTTTGCACAGAAAAACAAGCCTATCACTTAACTGATTATGTCAGTTTTAAAGTGATAGGCTTGTTTTTGAGTATTTTAATACATTCAAATTTGAATACTGACTTAACGAAAAGCCAAAACGCACGAAGACTGAAAGATATCGTGCGCTAAGGTACAAAAACAGGGTGTAACGCACGAAGACTAAGAGATATCGTGCGCTAATCCCACCTATTTATCATCCCTTATTCTCTTAATGATATCCAAGTAATCTAGAAATTTTGTTAGCACATGTTTTTAATTCTTCTACAAAGAACTCTTTCTTATCTAATTCTGTTGTAGGGAATGATAGGCTGATAGCGCCTTGGACTTCGTTTCGATAGTTTACGAAGTAGGTACTTACGCAATATATGCCTTTTTCGTTTTCTTCATTATCTACTGAATAACCTTGTTCTCGGATGACTGCTATTTCATCGATGAATTGATCATAGTCTGTGATTGTATTTTCGGTTAGTTTAACAATATTCGATTGATTCCATATTTCTTGGATTCTTTCATTCTCATACGTCGAAAGTATAGATTTACCTACTGCTGTGCAATACATAGGTGCTCGTTTCCCGATTTTAGATGCCATCGATCGATTGTTATTGCTTGGTATAAATTTATCTATATATACCACTTCGTTATTGTCTTCCACTACTAAATGACATGTTTCCCCAACTGTTGTCATCAGCTGACTAATCATACTTTTAGCTACATTTAAAAAATCAATATTTTGTACACGTTTATTCCCAAGTTGGAACATTTTAAAAGTTATTTCATATTGATTGGTCAATGCGTTTTGTTGTACATAGCCGTTGCTAATCAATGAATTAACAAGTCTATGTACAGTTGCTTTAGATAATTGAATTTCATCTACTAAGTCTTTTAATGATATTTGTTCTTTTTCAGATATGATTTCTAAAATGCTTAATGCTCGGTCAATGGATTGAACGTTAGAAGCCATAATCATCACCTCTTTGATAAAAATATAGCATAAATTATTCTATGAATTAAGTAACATAGATGAAAATAAATAATTGACAACGTTTTCACAAACGTTATAATAATACTAAATATTACTATACAATACATTGTATCATAATATGGAACGGAGGACTATTTTGAAAAAGTATAAAATTTTAAATCAGTTACATGAAAATTACCTCGTTGCAGTTGTTAGAGGGGATGACGAGGATGAAACAAAGAAAATTGTGGATGAAATCATTAAAGGTGGATTTAAAAATATAGAAATTACGTTTACTGTACCGAATGCTGAAGAAGTGATTAATCAAGTACATAAACAATATGGTGATGATATCGTACTTGGTGCAGGTACAGTGTTAGATGCTGCTACAGCACAAATTGCGATTAATAAAGGCGCTCAATATATTGTAAGTCCACATTTAGACACCAATATATCTAAATTATGTAATATATATTCCATTCCATATTTACCAGGTTGTAGTAGTGCAACAGAAATTATAGAAGCATTACGCTATGGTTCGGATTTAATCAAACTGTTCCCAGGAGGACAATTAGGCGCTGGATTTATTAAAGATATAAAAGGTCCAGTACCCAATGTTGAACTCATGCCTTCTGGAGGCGTGAATTTAGATAACGTATCAGATTGGATTGAAAAAGGTTCATTCGCTGTAGGTATTGGTGGCGACTTAACGAAAGAATTTACAGGAAATAATTTTGAAGTTGTTTCAGAAAAAGCTCAAAAGTATGTAGAAGCTGTTAGAAATCGATGAAAGTGAGTGGTAGAAATGAGGCTTTTCACAATTGGTGATTCCATGATAGCCATGAATCCTAGTAATAAAGGACCTTTGAAATTTAATCATACATTCCAAAGAACAATTGGAGGCGCGGAATTAAATGTAGCAATTGGTGCGAGTAGATTAGGGTTAGAAACAACTTTTTATTCAAAAGTAGGTAAAGATGAATTTGGTCAACATATTATCAATAATTTACGTGGAGAAGGTATTGATACAGATCATATCGAACAAGTATCAGGGAAAAACACGTCCGTTTATTTTAAACAAATAAATGCAGATGGAAGCGGTGCTTCATTTTATTATCGAGACAATGCACCCATTAAAGACTTATCAGAAGAAGATGTCGCACATATTAACTTTGATGAAATTGATTATTTCCACGTCAGTGGTGTGTTTGTCGCATTATTACATCATAAAATTAAACTGATTCAAGCGATGATGAAAAAAGCGCAAAAAGCAAATACAACTGTAACTTTAGATCCTAATATTAGACTAAAAACTTGGACTAAAGAAACAGCAAGTGAAAGTCTAGGCGCATTATTACCTTATACAGATATTCTGTTAACAAGCGATGAAGAACTAGAAATTCTTAAAATAGCCACACCATTTGAAAATATTGAAGATTTATTAAAAGAACAAGACTTACAAGAAATCATTGTTAAAGGTGGACATTTACCAACACAATTTGTAAGCAATGAAGAACAATTTGAAACAGAAGTCTTTCCAGTAAGTCCAATCGATACAGTAGGCGCTGGAGATGGCTTTTCAAGCGGATACTTGTACGCTTTAAGTAAAGGATATACAGCAAAAGAGCGTGTAAGATTCGCAAATGCAGTTGGCGGAATGGTTACAGAAGTAATAGGCGATAACGAAGGATTGCCATATTTAGAACAAGTAGAAAGTTTCTTGAGTGGTAAAGAACTTATAAATAGATAGAAAAGAGTGTGTATACATGAAAGCAGCTAGAGTAATCGGAAAAAATGAACTTGTTGTAGAAACGTTAGATAAACCTAAGATAAACGAACAACAAAGTATTTTAGTAAAAACTAAAAAGGTTGGCATATGCGGTTCAGATAGACATATTTTACATGGAACTAACCCATTAGCAACTATTCCTAGAGTGGTTGGACATGAAGTAGTAGGCGTTGTAGACGAGGTTTATAGAGAGTCTGAATTACAAGTAGGCGATCACGTTGTCGTTGAACCTATTAGACCTTGTGGAGAATGTTATGCATGTAAGCAAGACAGACCAAATGTATGTGAGGATTTAGTCGTCTTTGGTGTTCATGAAGATGGTGGTATGAGAGAGTACTTCGCAATTAATGAGAAGCAACTTCATAAAGTCAATAAAGATATTCCTTTTGAAATGAGTGTACTGATTGAACCACTTACAATTGGTGCTCAAGCAACTAGTAGAGGGAATCTTCAAGATGGAGATACTCTACTTATACAGGGTGCAGGTCCTATTGGATTATGCATATTACGATACGCAAAGTTGAAAGATGTGAAAGTAATCATTTCAGATTTAGATCAATCAAGATTGGATTATGCAAAACTACAAGGTGCAGATATTACTATTAATGTGGCTGAGAAAGATTTACTTGAAGAAGTTAGATCCATCACGAATGGAGAAGGCGTCAATGTGTCGATAGATGCAGTTTGTATGCCTCAAACATTTGAAACAAGTGTTCAAGTAACATCTGCAGCAGGAAGAGTGGTCGTATTAGGATTTGATGAAAGACCAGCTAACATTTCACAAATGCCTATTACAAAAAATGAACTGACAATCGTTGGTTCAAGATTACAAACTTATAAATTTGCAGAGGTAATAGAGAATATTGAAAAAGGTAAGTTTGATGATTTTGATTTAGTTACACATCAATTTGAATTAAATGAAGCAAAAGAAGCATTTCAATATATAGATGAACATCCAGAACAAGTTAAGAAGGCTATTATTAATTTCAATTAGGAGATGGATAAAATGGAAATGACATTTCGTTGGTACGGAAGAAACAATGACACAATTACATTAGAAGATATTAAACAAATACCTAATACAACTGGGATTGTATGGGCACTTCATGAAAAGCCAGTTGGTGCTGTTTGGGAAAAAGATGAAATTAAAGAAGAAGTTGAATATATTGAATCACATGGATTTAATGCAAAAGTTGTTGAAAGTGTGAATGTTCATGAATCTATTAAATTAGGTAATAGTGAACGTGATGAATTAATCGAAAATTACAAACAAACAATTGAGAATTTAGCTGAATATGGTGTGGAAGTTATTTGTTATAACTTCATGCCAATATTTGATTGGACTAGAACAGATATGTTCCATCCATTAGAAGATGGTTCTACAGCACTATACTTTGATTATGAAAAAGTTAAAAATTTAGACCCGAAAGAATTAATAGAAACTGTTTCAAGTGCGAGTAAAAATCTAACAATGCCAGGTTGGGAACCAGAAAAATTAGATCAAATTTCAGAACTATTTGAAGCATATAAAGATATAGATGAAGAAAAATTATGGGAAAACTTTGCATACTTTATAAACGCAATCATTCCAACTGCAGAACGTTGCGGTATTAAAATGGCAATTCACCCAGATGATCCACCATATTCTATTTTCAACTTACCAAGAATTATAACTGGCGCAGATAGCTACGAAAGAATGTTTGAAATCAATAATAGTCCAAATAATGCGATTACGTTATGTACGGGCTCTATGGGTGCTTCTAAAGATAATGATATGGCAGAAATTGCTTTGAAATACCATGAGCACGCACCATTTATGCATATTAGAAATGTTCATATCTATGAAAATGGCAGTTTTGTTGAAACTTCTCATTTTACAGAAGACGGTAATATTGATATTGCACAAATTATGAAACATTTATCAGATGCAGATTATAAAGGGTATATTCGACCAGATCATGGCAGACATTTATGGAATGAAGAATGTCGTCCAGGATACGGATTATATGATAGAGCATTAGGCATTATGTACTTAAATGGATTATGGGATGCATATCAACTTGAAAAGGAGTCTGGTAAAAATGTTTAGTAAACATGAAAGTTTAAAAGATAAAGTCGTTGTAATTACAGGTGGAAGCGGAGTGCTTTGTAGAACAATTGCGAAAGAATTAGGCAAACAAGGCATGCAAATCGCCATTTTAAATCGTACTTATGATAAAGGTGTAGAAGTTGTTAAAGAAATAGAAGCTGAAGGTGGTATTGCTCGTAACTATTCAGTTGATGTTACGAATGAAGAATCGCTAACGAAAGCTAAAGATGAAATTTTAGAAGCATTTGGAAAAATCGACTATTTAATTAATGGTGCAGGTGGTAATAATCCTGATGCTATTACAGATTCAGAATCATATAATGCTGAAGATAAAAAGAACTTTTTCGATTTAGAACAAAGTGGATTTGAACATGTATTTAATAATAATTTTATTGGTTCATTTGTTGCTGCTAAAGTATTCGGTAAAGAATTACTGAAGTCAGAGCATGCCAGTATTATTAATTTTTCTTCTATGAGCAGTTATGCACCAATGACTAAAGTCCCAGCATATAGTGCAGCAAAAGCTGCCATTAATAATTTTACGCAGTGGTTGGCTGTTTATTTTGCAGAGGAAGATATTAGAGTCAATGCGATAGCACCAGGATTTTTCTTAACAGAACAAAATAGAGACTTATTATTAAATGAAGACGGAAGTCTGACGGCACGTTCAAAAAAAATATTAAGCCAAACACCACTTGGAGAATTTGGAAAACCAGAAGCACTTATCGGTACGATTTTATGGTTATTAGATAAAGAATATTCATCATTTGTAAATGGCATTACTGTACCAGTTGATGGCGGTTTTATGGCATACTCAGGCGTTTAATAAACATATAAAGGGGATTGAAGCATGGGAAAAATAGGTAGAAATGGCAAGATTATTTTAATATTTCTATTTTTAGCGGGTGTTATCAATTATTTAGATCGTTCTGCACTTTCAGTAGCAGCACCATTTATACAAGAGGATTTAAAATTAACACCAGGTCAAATGGGTATTATTTTTAGTAGTTTTTCAATTGGTTATGCAATTTTCAACTTTGTCGGTGGTGTAGCTTCTGATAAATTTGGTGCAAAAATCACATTGTTTGTTGCAATGATTGTTTGGTCACTATTTAGTGGTGCGATTGTTTTAGTAGTTGGATTTGTAAGTTTATTTATTGTCCGAATATTGTTTGGAATGGGTGAGGGTCCATTAAGTGCAACGATTAATAAGATGGTCAATAACTGGTATCCACCTTCAAAACGTGCAACAGCTGTAGGACTAGCAAACAGTGGAACACCTCTTGGTGGTGCTATTTCAGGTCCGATAGTTGGATATATCGCTTTACATTTAGGTTGGAGAGTATCTTTCGTAGCTATTATGGTCATTGGTTTAATTTGGGCTATATCTTGGTGGTTCTTTGCGAAAGAAAAACCAGATTATATTGAAGAAACTAAAATTGATGAAAAAGCAGATATAGCACCAGTTACTACATTTAAATTAGGATATTATTTAAAGAATCCAACTGTGCTCTTTACAGCATTTGCTTTCTTTGCTTATAACTATATCTTATTCTTCTTCTTAACATGGTTCCCAAGTTATTTAGTTGATGCTCGAAATTTAAGTATAGAAAACATGAGTTTAATTACTGTCATACCTTGGGTTTTAGGATTTTTAGGGTTAGCAATGAGTGGTATAGTATCAGACTTTGTTTATAAACATACTGTTCAAAAAGGTGTGCTTTTCTCTAGAAAAGTTGTCCTAGTTGTTTGTTTATTCCTTTCAGCTGTGTGTATCGGTATTTCGGGAATAGTCACAACAACTGCGGGTGCTGTAACGTTAGTTGCCTTATCTGTTTTATTCTTATATTTAACAGGCGCAATTTATTGGGCGATTGTACAAGACGTTGTAGATAGTAATAATGTTGGATCTGTTGGTGGCTTTATGCATTTATTAGCCAATACAGCGGGTATAATTGGTCCAACTATTACAGGTTATATTATTCAAACAACAGGAACATACACAGCTGCCTTTCTACTTGCAGGTGGATTAGCAGTGATAGCTTCTATCGCCGTTATATTCTTTGTTAAACCAATTGTAAAACCTGAAAGCGTATAAAATCGAGTAAAGGATGGGTGAAATAATGGAAGGATTACATCAGATTATTTCTTCTATGAAAAAAGATGGATTACCAGAATCAGAAATCATAAAAGTATATAAAAAATCTCTATTTAAAGAAAAAAATACAAGTATTATCATGATTAAAGCTGAAAACGAAAAGTATTTATTAGCAGTTGGTAATGATCATTTATTTCAAGATCTTAATGGTGAAGAATATGGTAATGATGCAAAATTGTGCCCATTAACTCATGAAAATAGATTAGTGTTAAATCAATATTTTGAATTTACAAAACCGCGAGCATTTGGTCGGAATGAAACAACGATAGGTTTAGGTGATAGATTAGGTCTGGCGACACCTGGCCATGTTGAAGCAGTAAGAACTTCTAAAATGAGACCTGTTTTTGCACAACAAAGTATTCGAGAATTAGATTTAACAAATCGAAAAATGGAAGATGTTATCGACTCAGCAGCTTACAGTGTTATACAAGAAGGTTATACAGATGGTTACGGTGCAGATGGTGATCATCTTAAAGAAGAAAGCGATATCAAACATGAATTAGAGCTCGGTATTTCGATGTTAACTTTAGATTGTTCTGATTATATTAGAAATGATGTTGATTTAGACAATCATGATGAAGTAGAAGCTGCCTATCAACCGTTTAATCAAGAGATAAAGCAATACTATGAAGATAAGTACTTAGGTAAGTCTTATCAAATCGAACATAATGATTTGGTGTTTGATAAACATGAACTTATGAAAGTTGTTGTCGTTTATCATAAAGCAATCGAATACATGGTTTATATATACAAAACTTACATCGAGCGTTTAGATAGAGATATTGATTTTGAAATTTCTATTGATGAAACAATGACTATTACAACACCTTTTGATCACTTTTTTGTATCAAAGGAATTATATGATCAAGATGTGCAAGTGACGAGTTTAGCACCAAGATTTTGTGGAGAATTTCAAAAAGGTATAGATTATATTGGTGATATTGCTCAGTTTGAACAAGAGCTTGAAGTACATGCTAATATTGCAGATTATTTTAAATATAAATTAAGCATTCACTCAGGTAGTGATAAATTCTCAGTATTTCCTTTAATAAGTGAAAAGACGCATAAACGTTTCCATCTAAAAACAGCAGGTACAAACTGGTTAGAAGCTGTGCGCTTAATAGCCATACATGAACCAAAACTATATCGAAATATACATCAATATGCTTTGGATCATTTTGCAGAAACGCAAAAATATTATCACATCACACCTAATATTGAAGATATAAAGCCAATTGAGCAATTAACTGAAACACAATATAAATCTTATTTAGAAGATGATAATGCGAGACAACTTCTACATGTCTCATATGGATTATTGCTGACAGTTAAAAATGATAATGGTCACTATATTTTTAAAGATGATATATATGCCGTTTTAGAAAAATATGAAGATGAATATGCTGAATTACTTAAAAATCATATTGGTAAACATTTGGAACTATTGAACTTTAATTCAAAATAAAAATGAAAGAAAGTGTATAATATGAAATCAATTGTTTGTGAAGAACCTGGGAAAATGATTATTCAAGAAACTAAAGAACAAAGCTTCATAGAAGATGACCATATATTAATTAATGTAAAACATATTGGAATATGTGGAACAGATATTCATGCCTATGGTGGCAATCAGCCATTTTTTGAATATCCTAGAATATTAGGACATGAATTGTCAGGGATTGTTAAAGAGATTGGAAAAAATGTTGAAGATATTTCGATAGACGATAAAGTTACGATCATACCTTATGTCCATTGTGGAAAATGTTTAGCTTGTCGTAATAATAAGACGAATTGTTGCCAGAACATAGAAGTAATCGGTGTACATAGAGATGGGGGTATGACAGAATATTTATCAGTTCCAGCTCAAAATGTGATTGAAGTTAACGATTTACCGATTCATATGTCTGCTATGATTGAACCTTTAAGCATTGGTGCACATGGTGTTAATAGAGCAGATGTTCAATCAGGTGAAACAGTATTAGTTGTTGGAGCTGGTCCAATCGGTTTAGGCGTTGCTCGTTTCTCTAAATTAATAGGTGCAAAGGTTATTGTAGTTGATCTTAGTGCTGAAAGATTAGAATTTTGTAAAGAATGGTCTGAGTGTGATGAAACGATAGTAGTTAGTCCTTCCATTATTGACGGCATACTTTCAGTAAATGATAATGAATATCCAACAATTGTATTTGATGCAACTGGGAATAAGAAGTCTATGGAACAAGCATTTAATTACGTTAATCATGGCGGTAAAATAGTCTACGTCGGTTTAGTTAAAGACACTATTGAATTTGTAGACCCAGAATTTCATGCTAAAGAAATAACACTTATGGGAAGTAGAAATGCGACATTAAATGATTTCGATTTCGTAATTGAGCAAATTCGACAAGGTGAAATACAAGAAAGTTATTTTACTAAGCATATTAAATTCGAAGATGTCCCAGAATTTTTTGAGCAAGGGAAGTTTCAAACGAACAAAACACTTATAGAACTTTAATTTCAAACTCATTTTAGCAATTTTGCTAAAATGAGTTTTTTTGTGCGCAATTTTAATTGGTATGCAGACTTTTTACAAACGTAGAAGTGTAAAAGAGGTTAATTCATTACTTTAGTAACGCGATAGTTTATAATGAATAATATTTTAATGTCTATTGTAATGGACAAACAAAAGTAAAACGCTTACATATATTTGTTTTATGATAAATCTATAGGGAGGTTGTAAAAGTCATGGAAGGTGATAATCAAGAGAAGTTAATTCATTACTTATTAAATGCGCATTCGTTTGTCGATTCGAATCGATTGGCTAAACATCTAGATGTTTCTACTAAAACGATTTATCGACTTGTTAAACGTATAAATGATTATTATAAAGAGCCTCTTATTATATCTGAAAAAGGTAAGGGCTATCGTATTGATGATAAAGAATATATTGAACAGCATGAAATAGGACAACTTCATCAAAATGATTTGTTTTCTCCTATTGAAAGACGAAATATGATGACTAAAGATTTATTGTTAATCTCCCCTAAATCGATATCTATCTTTAATATTATCGAACGTTATTATATTTCTGAAAGTGTTCTAAACACCGATGAGAAAAAAATTGATGAGATGTTAAAACGTTTTAATTTAAATTTAGAAAGAAAGAATCGTCATTTATTTATAAATGGTGATGAAAGTGATATTCGAAATGCATTGTTAGAACTCATTGGAGATGGGCAACTGTCTAATTTCTCGGCATATAATGTTATCGAACAAAATGAGGATAAAGATGCACATTTTGTTCAAGAACAAATAAATAAGATTGAGAGTTATAAAGATATGATTATTCCCTATCCTTATAATGTGAACATTTTCTCTCATTTATATATTTTAATTATGCGCTTTAGAAAAAGAGGTGTGATCAAACAAGACAAAGATAGAAAGACACCTGAATTGATAAAGTTAAAAAATGAGTATCAATCATTTTATAGAATGAGTGACATGGTCATTGGCAATATTGAACAATATCTTCATACTCAATTACCTGAAAATGAACGAATTTATTTGTTTGAATATCTTATTTCTTCAAGATTTGAAACGCAAAATGTTCAGCATAATCAAGAAGACATGCAATATTCACAAGAAGTCATCGACATAACAAATGCATTGATAGATGGTGCGAGTCAGGAATTAAATCATTCATTTAAAAATATTGATTTAGAGCAGCAACTTCTTAAACATATTAAACCGATGCTTAATCGAATTGAACATGGGTTAAATGTCAGAAATGCTTTAATAGAACAAATTAAAATTGAATATCCACATGTATTTACAGTTATTCGACAAATTTCAGATCAAATTTCTGAAACATATCATATTAAAAAAATGAATGACGATGAAATAGGCTTTTTAACATTGTATTTTGCGAAAGAACTTGAGAGAAACCCGAAGAAAATACAGACACTGATTACTTGTACTACAGGCATAGGGACTTCTGAATTATTGAAAACCAAAATAGACAGAAATGTACCTGAAATTGAGATTGTAGATGTTAAATCTTCTTTTGATTTACAAGAAGATGACTTGCATAAAATCGATTTGATTATTTCAACTGTTCATATACCTGAAGTAAAGCAAATTCCAATCGTTGTCATCAGCGCAATGTTTAATAAGAATGATCAAATTAAATTGCGAAAGATGATAGAAATGTTAGGTGATAACAATGAATGAATCGATATTTTATGAAATTAAAACAACTAATACAAATTACCAAGATGTCATTAAAGAAATAGGTAGTCAGTTAAAGAAAGATCAATACATTCAGTCTGAAAGTGTTTTTATTGAAGAAGTACATGAGAGAGAACAACATGGGAATATTGAAATTTTTCCAGAAGTGATTTTACCGCACATTCAAAGTGAGAACATTTTAAAGACTAAAATATTTTTAATCAAAAATGAGACAAATTTTATCAACTGGCATGACCAGTCATTGAAATTGATTATTTTGCTAAATCTTAAACCACAAGAAAATCCAGCAGTATTGCAAGACATTCAAGCATTTATGAGAAATTTAGCAAACGAAGACTTTGTAGAATCATTAATATAATTGGAGGAATGAAAGATGAATATCGTGAGTATTTGTGCTTGTACAGTAGGTATTGCACACACATATATCGCAGCTGAAAAGTTAGAAAAGGCAGCTGAAAAGAAAGGTCATAGTATCAAAATTGAAACGCAAGGGACAATTGGTGTAGAAAATGAATTGTCACCTGAAGATATTAAACAAGCTGATATCGTGTTGCTTGCTGTAGATGTAAAGGTAAGCGCTAAAGAAAGATTTGAAGGTAAAAAAGTCATCGAAATACCGACAGATGTCGCAATAAAATCTCCAAATAAATTAATAGAAAAAATTGAACAAATTTCACAACAATAAAGGAGATGCCATATGAATTTAATAGATGTATTAGATGAGAACACAATCTTAACAGAACTTGAGACAAATAATAGAGAAGAAACTTTAGAAACACTCGTTCATTTATTTGATAAAGAACAATATATAGACAATTCAGAAGCATTTTTAGAAGCGGTTTATAAAAGAGAGTCAGAAGGCGTAACAGGTATTGGTAACTTTGTGGCGATTCCACATGGGAAAAGTAGTAGCGTTAACAAAGTTGGTATTGCAATTGGCGTCTTAAAAGATGAAGTAGAGTGGCCATCTTTAGATGATAAAGGTGCGAAAGTCGTTATATTACTTGCAGTTGGTGAAGATAGCGACAATTCTAAAGAACATTTGAAACTCTTATCATTAATCGCAAGAAAGTTGAGTAATGATGAAGTGATTGAGCAATTACTAAATTCTAAAAATAAAACAGAAGTTGTAGCAATTTTATCTAATTAACAAAGGGGGAGATAACGTGAAAACATTTTTTAATCAGTTGAATTTAAAAGGTCATTTACTTACGGCAATATCTTATTTAATTCCAGTTGTATGTGGAGCGGGATTCATGATCGCAATTGGGATGGCGTTAGGTGGAGATTCATCAACAGATTTGACGAAGACTGGCTATTCATTCTGGGATGTACTCGCAACACTTGGTGGTGCTGGACTGGGTATGTTACCAGTCGTTATTGCAACAGGTATAGCTTATTCAATTGCTGATAAACCGGGTATAGCACCTGGCCTCGTTATTGGTTTAACAGCTAATGCAGTTGGATCAGGTTTTATCGGAGGATTAATAGGTGGGTTCTTGGCAGGATATCTTGTTGTATTAATTATTAAATATATCAAAATGCCAAATTGGGCTAAAGGCTTAATGCCGATGCTTGTAATTCCATTTATTGCTTCACTTGTAGGTGGGCTCATTATGGTCTATGTAATCGGAGCGCCAATTACACAATTTACGCATATTTTGACGGAGTATTTACAATCCCTTAGTGGTACGTCTAAATTAATTTATGGCATTATCATCGGTGTATTAGCAAGTGTCGATTATGGTGGTCCAATTAATAAGACAGTATTTGCATTTGTATTAACTTTACAAGCACAAGGTATTCATGAACCTATAACAGCATTGATTGTCGTTAACACAGCTACGCCAATTGGATTCGCATTTGCATATTGGATTGGAAGATTAATGCGTAAAAATATTTATAAAAAAGTAGAAGTAGAAACATTAAAAACAGCATTTCCAATGGGGATTATTGAAATAGTAGAAGGCGTCTTACCGATTGTTTTAAATGACATTATTAGATGTGTTATTGCAACAGGAATCGGTGGTGCAGTAGGTGGCGCGATTTCAATGGTGATGAACGCTGACTCGAAAGTACCGTTTGGTGGCATGTTAGCAATTCCAACAATGTCTCAACCATTAGGTTTCGTCATCGCTATCGTAGCAAATGTTATTGTTACAGCTCTAGTACTTGTACTACTTAAGAAACCTGTAAATGAATCAGAAGAAATGGTCGATGAAATTGAAGAAGATGACATAGAATTAGGAGATATTAAAGTATACTAATGGAGGTTTAACACATGGAGAATGTAAAGTTTTCACCATCATTAATGACGATGGACTTAGATAAATTTAGCGAGCAGATTACATTTTTGAATCAGCACGTAGAATCTTATCATATAGATATTATGGACGGTCATTATGTCCCGAATATTACACTTTCACCTTGGTTTATTGAACAAGTTAAGAAAATTTCTGACGTACCAATTTCTGCGCATTTAATGGTCACGGAGCCTTCATTTTGGGTGGATGAATTATTAAAAGTAGATACAGATTATATATGTATACATGCAGAAGTCGTCAATGGTGTCGCTTACCGATTGATTCATAAGATTCATGATCAAGGTAAAAAAGTAGGGATCGTATTAAATCCGGAATCACCCATTGAAGTGCTTAAACCATATATTCAATATTTAGATAAGATCACAATTATGACCGTTGACCGAGGGTTTGCTGGAGAAAAATTTATCGATGAAACATTAGATAAAATAGTAGAATTAAGAAAGTTAAGAGATGAACATCAATACAAATATTTAATTGAAATGGATGGTTCTTCAAATAAGAAGACATTTAGTAAAATTCAAAAAGTCAATCCAGATATTTATATATTGGGAAGAAGCGGGCTATTCGGTTTAGATGAATGTATTGACGAAGCATGGCACAAAATGATAGCAGACTTTAATAATGCATTAACTGAAGTATAACTAATAATACCGCCACCTGAGTTGGACGACAACTCAGGTGACGTTTAATTTATATTTAAACTATTTAATTATATCTATTAATTCTTTCTTAGATGCCGATCTTGCTAGTATCCAACCAAATACAATACCGATTAATGTTGAAACGCCGACAGCAAGTAAAATAGATCCTAGACTCACAACACTTTGAACCATATCAGGTGTAACGGCTTCTACAAGTTTTGAAATCAAGATACCTATGATTAAACCTATAATGCCACCAATTAGACATAGCACGATACTTTCTATTAAGAATTGTATTTCAATGTCTCGACCCTTAGCCCCAAATGCACGTCTTATCGCAATTTCTTCTGTACGTTCAGCGACTGAAATATACATAATATTCATCACACCTATACCAGCAATGAATAATGAAATACCTGCTACTGCTGCAACAAAGTACGTAATGGCATCGAATACTTGTGTAATACTTTTCATGACTTCTTCCATATCTGAATACTGATAACTACCTTCGCTCATGCCCGAACCTCTTTTATTTAAGAGCTTAGCTGCCTTATTAGCGATTTCTTTTTTGTTATCATCGTTATCTACTTTTAATTCAAGTTGTGGAAGTTCCTGACTTAAGTCGCCCATATATCGATTGAATGTTTCGCTAGGCATATTGACTGTATTTTCATACATAGGATTATTGACAATACCTACAATTTTAAATCCTTGGTCATCTATAAATAACGTCTTGCCAATCGCGTCACCTTTGAACGCTTTTTTAGCGATTGTTTGATCGATTGTGACGACTTTTTCTTTCAATTCATTATCTGATTGTGTGAATCCTTTACCTTCAGATGCATTATCGACAAGGTCTTTTTTAAAGATATTGATGTCATATTGCTTTTGTGAATTGGTCATTTTTGCTCCATAACTTTGACTGTCATCTTCTTTAATTTTAGCATCTGTGACACCGTCTATTTGTTTGACGAGCTCAATATCTTGTTTGTCGAATGGATTTTCTTTAGAGCCTTCCATATTTTCAGGCATGAAGCTAATCATAGCTTGTCCTTTACTCGCACCCGTATCAGCAAATTCATCAGCTGCCGTCTTTTTAAAACCATTACCTAAAGACATAATGGTAATGACTGCAGCTATACCAATAATAATACCAATCATCGTAAAGATGTTACGGCGTTTATTCTTCATGATAGATTTGAGAGAGACTGATATGATATTCGGTAAGTTCTTCATTCTATCACCTCTTCTCGCTGAACACGTCCATCTAATATGTGTATCACGCGATCAGCTTGTTCAGCTACTTTACGATCATGCGTAACAATAATCATAGTTGTATTTTGCTCGCGATTCAGTCGCACAAATAAATCCATAATATCTTTAGAAGTTTGAGAATCAAGTGCACCTGTTGGTTCATCAGCAATAATGAATTTAGGTTTGTTGACAATCGAGCGCGCGATGGCGACACGTTGTTGTTGACCACCCGATAATTTATTCGGTACAAGATGTTTTTTATCTGCTATTCCAACGTCTTTTAAGACAGATTCAACACGTTGTTTACGTTCTTTTGAAGACATACCTGAATATAATAGGGGGATACTAACATTCTCCATAATCGTATTATTTTGTATCAATTTAAAATTTTGAAAGACAAAACCGACTGTTTTATTTCTAATAAAGGCAAGCTTATTATCTGAAACTTGTTGATAATTCTCATCATCAAACAGATATTCACCTGTGTACCCTCTATCTATAAACCCTAAAATATTAATTAGTGTACTTTTCCCAGAACCTGAAGGGCCCATAATCGCGATAAATTCACCTGTATCAATAGATATATTAATATTTTTCAATATATGGTTTGTTTCTTCTCCGTTTTTAAAGTGTCGATTCACATTAACTAAATTAATCATGATGCTATCTCAACCTTTTCACCATTATTTAATGTTTTCTTAGGTGAAATGATCAGTTTATCTCCAGATTTAAGTCCTTTCTCAACATATATTTCACCATTTTGTCGTTTAATATTAATATGTCGTTTATAAACTTTATGATTTTTATCGACAACAAATACATGGTTACCTTTTGTTAATACAGACTTAGGTAATTTAATTGTATCTAAAGGAATCTCTCCTTCTGTTGAGAAGCCACTACGAACAGAAATGTCTAATTTACCAATCGTTACTTGGTATTTAGAATTACCTTTTCCAACGCTTGGATTATTTGAAACAGGATTAGAAGTCTGCGTTGTTTCACTTTCTGGATCGGCAGTATTCATCGATTCACTTTGGTTACTATCATCGTAACTTGTAGGTAATTCAGAAATCTTTGTTACTTTCCCTTTACCTTCTTCGCCAGTACTGTTCACAGTTACATTAACTGCATCGCCAACCTTAATTTTAGTAATATCAAATTCTGATACAGAAGTTTTGATTTGAGGTTCACTTGCGACTAATTTTAAAATCGCTTCACCACTGTTAGCGTCATTATCATTCTCCATTTCGACTTTACCATCAAATGAAGCATATATACTTTCGTTTACTTGACGATCATACTGCGATAACTGTTTGTTAGCATCATTTAATGTATTTAAATCTTTAGATAAAGTGTTTTGTAAATCATTATTGTTCGGTTGCTGATTAATATTTTGGTAGTCTTGATCCACTTTGTTTTGTGTAGCATTTACTTTATCTTGTAAATCTTGGCGCTTTTGATCATTTACATTATAGTTAATCAATTGATCACCTTGTTTAACAGATTGACCATCTTCAACAACTGTACTCACAAATTCACCTAACTGATCATTATTGTTATAAGTTTTAATTTTAGTAGGTGAAGCCTTACCAGAAATACTTAAAGGAGATTCCTTTTTAACTTTATATGTATCATAACCGTCTTTTTTATCGTCTGTATCATTTGTAGTTTGTTTTACAATAAGCGCAACAACAACTAACAAAACGATAACGATAATCCCGATTATCCAAAATAATTTACGCTTCAACTTATTTCACTCCTATATATTTTTATTCTCACATGGGAAATGTTACCACAGTTAGGAACAATAAAAAATAATACTTATGAGATTTAAGAATATTAAATTTGTAATTAATTATTCATGGTTTTTTATGTAATTCACAAACAATAGTAGAATTATACATGAGTGATAGAGCGTAAAATTAAAAATATCCATAAAAAAGCACAAAAAAATAACCATCTCTAACTTTGGAGGTTTAGATGGTTATTTTTAACATAATCAAAAATCCACCGTCTTTTTAACGGGCTCATGGGCAACGTGTTACAGCACGTTGCCTTTTTATGCATATATTATACAATAAATTCAGATATTTTGTCTATAACAACCTAAAAATAATGTTACAAATAATGGGAATTTGGTATAATATAACAGAGCAAGTTAGATAGATGGTGGCTAATCTAAGTATAAAGTGAGGTGATGCTTATGAAAGTATCAGCAAAATCTTTAGAAAGGAGATGCCCTTAGTGTTTACAATTGTCGATGTGATGAACTTAATATTTAGTTTCGGTAATTTTATCGTACTATTATTAGGTTTAGTAATCGCAATTATAAAATTAAACACAAAAAATAACCATCGCTAACTTTGGAGAGGCGATAGTTATTTAATAACTAATAAATTTTCCACCGTCTTTTTAACGGGCTTATTGGCAGCGTGTGACAGCACGTTGCCTTTTTCATTTACATAATAGCATAATTTGGTATATTTTGTCTATTTCTGTTGAGTAATCATAAGAATATTTAATTTGTATAGTTCTCTAGAAAGTACATGGATATCATATTCTATGCAAAAATTAAATAACGATTATAAAATTTAAGAATATTAATTATATAATTAAGTATTTTATTAATGCTTTATGAATGTTAACCTTAAATTATATAAAAAGCAAAGGAGTATAGTGATGAAACATTCAAATTTATTATTTGCACCAACTTTAAACAACTATAGAGAACGACCTAAGTGGTTGTTAAATATGATTTTAGTCATTATTTTATCAGTTGCTTCAATATGGATTACATCAATAACAAATGATCTTACTGCTGATTTAAAAGAAGCTGGATTAAGTAAAACTGAAATTGATCAAATGTCTACATTTACTACAGTATTTGCATACATAGGTGGTATTTTAGCACCAATTATAGGCATTGCTTTTTCGTTTCTAATCTTTCTAATTATCTCAAAAATTATGAAATCTGATGTGAAAGCTTCAAGTTTATTTGCAGCTGCAACGTTTGTAAAATTAATTACAACAATCTTTAATTTCATCGTTATAGTTATTATTGCAATTGTAGGTTTAGATCCAGTTAAACACTCTATTACAAGTTTGTCAGTATTTAGTCAAAGTAATGATTATCTCGGTGTATTTGATTTATCAACATTATTAACAGCATATTTATTTGGAGTTGTATTATATGCAACAAGTAGATTTAAAGGAAAGACAGCAGTAATATGGACTGTGATTTATCTTGTTGTCGTAATTGGAATAGGTTTAATTCAAGCAAGTATATAATGAATTGATCAATAAAGCCCGTTTCCTTGAAAACGGGCTTTAAATATTATTTATAGTTTTTTAAGTAATACGCGCCACCTAAAAGTCCGATAGGGATTCCAAATAAAGGTGTGATGAGGACACTTAAGACAACAACCGCAACGAGTACAACTGCGATATTATAACCCGTTAATTCTAACTCAAGTAAATCGTTGAAACTTTTCTGAAGTAATTCTTTTACTTTCATGCTTAACCCTCCATTGATATTCTTTCTTATAATTTATGTGAGATTATTCATTTCATATTATACCATCTTATATAATTACTGGTAAAATAGATGTCATTTTCATCTCTTTAATTTATATGATTACCATAATTATATATATAATGCTATATTTATGTTGTAAAGAAATATATTATGAATATCATAAGTTTTTGAGTCTTTAAAATAATATTAACAACGAAAGAGGTATATCACATGGGTTTTTATATAATGTTACTTTCATTTATATTAGGTTTAGTTATAGTAGTAGTTGGTATAAAACGTAGAAAAGAACATAATATTTATAAAGGATCTATAGTTGTTGGTGCGGTTCTTATTATCTTTGCTATTTATTTAGGATGGCCAAAATAAAGAATAGTGTACTAAAGGGTGAATCTTTATGAAACAAATTATTTTATTAATATTAATAGCAGGTATACTTCCAGTTATCGCAACAAATTTAGAAGGAAGTTTAACCAACTTATCTGCTGTATTATGGGGAGTTTCAATATTTCTCTTTATAATTGCTGCATATAAAGTAGTAAAAAAGGTCATAAATTGAGGTGGCTCTTTTAAAAAACAAACGATACACTCTATAACTTTATCTCTTATTTAAGTGAAAAGTGTCGGAGTGTATCGTTATTTTATAATTACATATTTTGAGCTTTTAACTTTTTAGAAGTGATGATATTGACGATTAACCATACGAGTTGTGTTAAGAATGGAATGATAAAAAGTGTTGCCATGATACCGATAGAGAACCATTTTAATTCTGTTGTTTGCACAGCTCCAGTGGCATCAACTTCTCTAACCATATAAAGATTGAGAACGTTAAAAATGCACCAACTTCAATGATTGTTAAAATCTACCATAATATCCAAGATACCTTCATGAGAATGCCTCTTTTCAGTATATAATATATTGATGTAATATTATCATTTAAATATTAAATGAGCAATAAAGGGAAGAATGCATGAATATATGATATGGTTTGAATAACGTGTAAATAATAATATGAGTTTGAGGAGGATTATAGTGGTTAAGAATTTAATGGAATGGGTTGCGTCTATCGTTGTTGCTATTGTTGTGGCGTGGCTTATTACGACTTTTTTATTTAGTAGATATGAGGTGCATGGACAGTCTATGTATCCTACGTTTAATGATAAAGACAATTTGATTGTTAGTAAAATTTCGAAAACGCTTGGTACGATTGATAGAGGTGATGTGATTATTTTTCATGCGAATGAAGAAAAAGATTATATTAAGAGGTTAATAGGTGTACCTGGTGATACTGTCAGTTATAAGAATGATCAATTATATATCAATCATGAAAAAGTTGCAGAACCTTATTTAGATTTTAATAAGAAGCATAAATTCACGGAGTATTTAACGGAAAACTTTGATGTTTCAGATACAAAAAATTCTGAGGGTGAAAAAGTAATTCCGAAAGGTAAATATTTAGTCCTCGGTGATAATCGTTTGAATAGTAACGATAGTCGCCAAGATGTTGGACTCATTACCGACAAACAAATTGTAGGAAAAGCTAAATTAAGAATTTTACCAACGAATAATATGAAATATGATTTTTATGCTGATTCGTTTGATCATGTAAATGAGAATTGATTGAAACAATATGCTAAACTTTAAATAACTGCATGTAGACTATATAGAATAGGATGAGGCTAATGTCATTTGAGATTGAGACTTTAGATAAAGAGAAGAATATAGATTTGATTACAATCTATGATGAGCGTTCGAAGGTTCAATTCACGAATTTTGGTATGCGGATTGTCGATTGGAAAATTGATGATAGATCCGTTATCCTTGGTCCGACTGAAAGTGATGATTTAATAGAATATTATGAGCAAAACCCTTATTTCTTTGGTGCAACTGTTGCAAGATATGGTGGCAGAATTGAAAATGGTCAATTTGTATTAAATGGTGAGTCCTATCATCTTGAACAAAATGATGGTGTTCATAATTTACATGGTGGCACTAATGGTTTATATACTCAAGTGTGTGATTATGACATTGTTAATGAAGATGATGTTGTCCGTATTGTATATCATGTAGAATTGAAACATTCAATTGATCATTTCCCGGGTAATATTGATATGACCGTAACACATCATTATGATTTAACGAATTTGAAGTGGTCGATTATATATGAAGCAACGAGTACTGAAGATACTTTATTGAATCCGATGAATCATGTGTATTTTAATTTGAATGAAACAAAGGCATCCATTGAAAACCATCAACTTCATCATAACGTTCAATTATATCCGCTTAAAGATAATCAAATTGTTGAATCTCTCGATACAGAGAATATTAATGTAGAAATTGGTAAAGAAAGTATAACTTTTAAAGAATTATTCGAAAGTGGATTACAACAAATCAATCAATTTAATGGTATCGATCATCCAGTGAAATTAGAAGATGGCACTTTCAAAGTGTCTAATGATGAATTGGAACTTGAAATGACGACTGATCAGAATGAAGTTGTCATATTTACATTGAACGATGTAGATTGGAATGATCGCAAAGACTCTATTAATGTACATAGTGGCTTCACATTAGAAACGCAATCACTACCTAATGATATTAATTTATTAAATGAATCAGCACCATCAATTTTAAGAAAAGGCGACACATTTAATAGTGTCACAAGTTATCAAATCAATTATAAGAAATAGTTTATATAATAGAAGACAATCATACTTTCATAACCAAACTTGTTTAGAAGCGTTGGTTATGAAAGTATTTTTATGTCTTATTTATCAATGACTCTCATAAATTATGTCTTTTAATTTTAAAATAGCAGGTTCGATATCTTCTCGATTTATTTTCGCAAATCCAATAATAAGTGTTTTAAATGGTGTGTTTTCAGGTTCATCAGCCATGAAACGTCTAATCGTATATAATTCTATATCGTGGTCATGCGCCTTTTGTTCAATCTCTTGGTAACTTAAGTCTGTCTTAATATTAATTAGAAAATGTAGTCCTGCTTCCATGTCGTATATCGAGACGTCTTCTTTAAATGCCCTTTTTAATACTTTTAGAAAAAGCTCTCTCTTTTCAGTATAAGTATGATGCATTTTACGAATATATTTCTCATAGTTTCCGGATTTAATAAATAAATGTAGGGCGTAGGCATTTATTAAGCTTAAATCTGTAATGGATGTATCTGTTATCGCATCGAATTTATATAAGAGTGGATAGGGTAAGACCATATAGCTTATTCTCAAACTTGGCATTAATGTCTTCGCGAATGTACCTAAATATATGACACGTTCGTTCTTATCTAAACTATACAATGAAGGAATATTGTCTGTACCATATTTATATTCACTATCATAATCGTCTTCTATAATATATTTATTATGTTCCGTTACCCAGTTGAGTAATTCAATTCTTCTTGAAATCGGCATTATGGTACCTGTTGGAAATTGATGTGAAGGTGTTGTCACGACAAAATCAGGCTTTGCCTCTTTAACATGTTCAACAGATAACCCTTTGTTGTCTAGCGGAATATTAACGACATCCTGACCCATACCAATAAATAACTTCCTCATTCGTGAATACCCAGGATTTTCGATAGCAATCTTTTGATTGTTTGAAAATGCTTTGAATAAGTTGCTTAATAAGTTTGCTGTACCTGAGCCGACAATGATTTGTTCAGGATAACAAACGACACCTCTTTTGTATGAAATCAATTGAGCGATTGATTTTCTTAGCTCAAGCGGCCCTTTATATACAGGGATTTCTGACATTTCATGTTTAAAAAGATGAAAAGCCTCTTTCACATATTTAGACCATAAGTCTATAGGAAATTGTGAGATGTCTGTTGTCATATGCGATAAAGAATAACGATATGAAGATTTAATTTGAGTTGGGTTATTGTTTAAAGGTTGCGTAATATGTTGATCTTGAATGATTAACTTATTTAATGCCTCAACAAAGTAACCTTGTCTTTCCTTTGTGTATATATAACCCTCAGCAAAAAGTTGTTCATAAGCATTCTTAACAGTGTTAATACTGACATTTAGATCAATTGAAAGTTGTCTTTTGGATGGTAATTTTTCGTGACTGTTATATTTCCGAGAGAGTATATCTTGTTTTAATTTGAGATAAATTTCTCTATATTTGTAAGTTTGAGTCATATCGTTCGCCCCTCTGGTACTATTAAAAATTAAAAACTGGTACTTTTCATTATACCAATCTTTTTTTAATATGTACTAAATAAACAATAGGAGGGATTTTGATGGGTAAGATTCAAGAACAATTAGAATCTTTACGTAACGAATATGTAGCAAGAGGTGTCAGTAATGGTAATACACATATTGCTGATTTTGCAAAAGGGGCAACAGTTACAGATAAAGACGGTAAAGAATGGATTGACTTTGCAGGAGCAATTGGAACGTTAAACGTTGGTCATTCACATCCTAAAATAACTGAACATTTAAAAAACGAGCTTGAAAGATTTATTTTACCTGGTTTCAATGTGATTATGTATGAAAGTTATATTAAATTAGCAGAGAAATTAGCAGAAATTACACCAGGTGACCATAAAAAGAAAACAGTATTACTAAATTCTGGCGCAGAAGCAGTAGAAAACGCTGTAAAAATCGCTAGAAAATATACAGGTAGACAACAAGTTGTATCATTTGTTAGAGGCTTTCACGGAAGAACAAATTTAACGATGTCTATGACAAGTAAAGTAAGACCTTATAAATTGGGGTTTGGCCCATTTGCACCAGAAGTATATCAAGCGCCATATCCTTATTTAGCAGATAAACCTGAAGGATTAAGTGATGAGGCATACATAGATTCAGTCATTAAAGATTTGAAGAATTTCTTTATCGCAACAGTGGATCCTTCAGAAGTGGCATGTGTTGTGATTGAGCCAGTACAAGGTGAAGGTGGATTTATCATTCCAGATAAGAAATTTATTCATGCATTAAAAGATATTTGTGAAGAACATGGTATCGTATTTATTGCAGATGAAATTCAAACAGGCTTTGCACGTACTGGTAAGACATTTGCAATTGAGCATTTTGATGTTATACCAGATTTAATGACTGTATCAAAATCTCTAGCAGCCGGATTCCCATTAAGTGGCGTTGTAGGACGTAGTGAAATTATCGACAGCCCAAATCCAGGCGAAATTGGTGGAACATATGCAGGAAATCCACTTGCATGTGAAGCAGCATTAAAAGTAATAGAAATTATTGAAGAAGAAAACTTAAATGCTAAAGCTGAACAACTTGGCGCAACAATTCAATCAAGATTAGAAGCATTTAAATTAGAGCATTCATTTATAGGAGATATTCGTAGATTAGGCGCAATGGTCGCAATGGAAATTGTTGATCCAGAAACGGAATCACCTGATAAAGTTAAAACATCACAAATTGTTAAAGCAGCAAATGAAAATGGTTTATTATTATTATCAGCTGGTATTAACGGAAATGTGATTCGATTTTTAGCACCGTTAGTCATTACAGATCAAGAATTAAACAAAGGATTATCAATCTTAGAATCTAGTCTTTAAGAAATTTGACTAATAAAAATGGGGTATAATTATGAATTCTCAATTTAATAAATCAATGAACATAGCAGACGTACTATTTCTCGCGATTGGTGCCATGCTTGGATGGGGCTGGGTTGTTCTTTCGGGAGAATGGATTTCACAAGCAGGATTTCTAGGTAGTATTATCGCATTTGTAATTGGTGGATTATTAGTAATTTTTATTGGATTAACATACGCAGAGCTTGCCTCTGCAATTCCTGAAACAGGTGGCGGATTTGTATTCGTTAAGAAAGCATTTAGTCCAGGCGTAGCATTTATATCTGGTTGGTCAGTATTATTTGGTTATGTATCTGTTATTACATTTGAAGCAGTCGCATTACCAACTGTTATTGACTATGTCATACCGTTTGAACATTCTGGTTTATTATGGAATTTAGCTGGATGGGATGTTTACTTAACTTGGGTACTTATCGGTTCTTTAGGTAGTGTCATATTAACGTCATTAAACTACTTTGGTGTTAAACCAGCTGCAGTTATGCAGACTGTTTTTACAATATTTATTGTAGGCGTAGGTTTATTATTATTCTTTGGTGCAGGTTTCAATGGTGACTTTACACATCTTAAACCATTATTTAATGGTGGTGTAGGTGGGACAATGTCTGTTCTGATCATGATTCCATTCTTATTTGTAGGGTTCGATGTTATTCCACAAATAGCTGAAGAAGTAAAAGCACCTTCTAAAAAAATAGGTGGTATTTTAGTTATCTCTATTATAGCATCGGTTATCTTCTATTTATTAATTGTGTTTGGTGTTGCAACTGGTTTAACACCAAGTCAATTAAGTACAAGTGAATTAGCAACGGCAGATGCAATGGTGAATTTATTTGGATCAAGTGGATTTGGTATATTACTCGTATTAGGTGGGATTGCTGGTATTATCACAAGTTGGAATGCATTTATTATTGGTGGTAGTCGTATTTTATATGCGATGGCGAAAAATAATATGATTCCTAAGTGGTTTGCATACATTCACCCTAAATACAAAACACCAACACACGGTATTATATTCCTTGGTGTTTTAGCATTTGTTGCACCATTATTAGGTCGACCTGCATTAGTATGGATTGTTGATGCTGGTGGCATCGGTGTTGTATTAGGTTACTTATTAGTTGCATGTGCATTTTTGAAATTAAGAAAAAGTGAACCTAATTTAGAAAGACCATATCGTATTAAAAGTGGTAAAGTAGTTGGTTGGATTGCTGTAATTTTAAGTATTGCGTTTATCGCAATCTATTTACCAGGAATGCCGTCATCACTTATTTGGCCACATGAATGGATTATCGTATTTGTATGGTATGGCATAGCAGCAGTCTTATATTTAACAAAATCAAAAGGGGATGAAGTATTTGAAACAGCTAAAAGTATACAATCCAGCAACGAATGAAGTCGTTAAGACGATTCCTTATACTTCTGAAGAAGAAGCAATTCAACAAATTGATAAAGCACAAGTTGCATATGAATCATGGCGTGAAAAAGACGCTCATGAACGTTCATCACTTTTATTAAAATGGTATCAATTAATTGATGAACATAAAGAAGAATTAGCAGAATTAATTACTCTAGAGAACGGTAAACCTTATAAAGAAGCAGTAGGCGAAGTTGCTTACGCAAATAGTTACATTCAATGGTATCAAGAAGAAGCAAAACGTATTTATGGTAAGACTATACCTGCTAATCAAAAAGGTAAAAAAATTATCACTGATCCGTTCCCAGTAGGTGTTGTTGGTGCAATTACACCTTGGAACTTCCCAGCAGCTATGATTGCAAGAAAAATGGCGCCAGCATTAGCAGCAGGTTGTACAATTGTTTGTAAACCAGCTTTAGAAACACCATTAACGACGATAAGAATGGTTGAATTGGCACATGAAGCGGGTATCCCTGAAGATGCCATTCAATATGTTGTATTAAGTGGTAAAGACGCAGGTAGAATATTTACTGAAAGTCCAATTATACAGAAGATAACATTCACAGGATCTACACCAGTAGGTAAACATTTAATAAAAGATTCTGCAAATACAGTTAAAAATGTCACGATGGAATTAGGTGGATTAGCACCAGTTATTGTTCATAAAGATGCAGATATTGAACTAGCAGTTGATCAAACAATCGCGACTAAATTTAGAAATTCAGGACAAACTTGTATAAGTGCAAATAGAATTTATGTACATCAAGATATAGAACAAGCTTATACAGAACGTTTAACTGAAAAAGTAAACGCATTAAATGTAGGAAATGGCTTAGAAGAGGGTGTTGAAATGGGTCCACTTATTAATCAACAAGCTGTAGATAAAGTCATTGGCCAAATTGAAGATGCTGTTCAAAATGGTGGAGAATTGTCATTACCATTAGAACAATTAAAATTAGGTGGAAATTTCTTAAAGCCAGTCGTTATTAGACAAGCCACTCTTGATATGAAAGTAATGCATGAAGAAACATTCGGACCAATCGCTGCAGTCATGGCATACGAAGACTTAGATGACATTATTAAAGTTGCCAATGATACAGAATATGGTTTAGCCGCTTATTTCTTCACGAATGACTATCGTACAGGCTTTGATATTTATAAGAAGCTTGATTTCGGTGTGATAGGTTGGAATGATGGTGCGCCATCAGCAGCGCATGCGCCATTTGGAGGATTTAAAGAAAGTGGATATGGCCGTGAAGGCGGCATTGAAGGTATTGAACCTTATTTAGAAACTAAATATTTATCAATCGGTAATATGTAATAAATGAACCCCCTAAAAGTTACCACTTTTAGGGGGTTCTCATATGTATCTATTTCTAGAATACACTTTAAATGCTATGATATTATCTAATGTCTTTCACAATTTTGCCATCTATTGAAACGACTTTAATTTTATTTGGGTCTCTTAATACTTTGATGTCTTCTAAAGGATTTTGATCTAGTATAATGAAGTCTGCTTTCTTGCCTACTTCAATTGTACCTAAGTATTCGTCATAACCTAAACATTCAGCAGCTGTCTTAGTAGACGAAACAATGGCTTCCATTTCTGTCATGCCATGTTCAACCATAAGCTCTAATTCTCTTAAATTGGTTCCATGTTTGAATACACCTGCATCTGTACCCATTGCTATTTTCACACCAGCATGATGTGCTTTCTTAAAGCTATCAATATGGTCTTGCATAACTTGTTTAGATTTCTTAATAGAATTTTCACTCATACCTAATTCTTCAGCGAATTCTATAACAGAAAGAGGTGCGAGTAATGTAGGTACGAGATACATTTCTTTTTCTTTCATTAATTGAACTGCTTCATCATCTAAATATATACCATGCTCAATTGAGTGAATGCCTGCTTCTATACATTGTTTAACACCTTGCAACCCTTGAGCATGCGCCATAACTTTTCGATTATTTCTAAATTGCGCTTCTTCTACAATGACTTTTAATTCTTCTAATGAGAATTGCGTATAATCTGGATGGTCAGTTGCACTTGTTACACCACCCGTTGCATGTACTTTTAATACATCAGCACCAGCTCTTAACATTTCGCGTGCTTTTTTACGTACTTCATTCACACCATCACATATACCACTCGGTAAACCAGGATAGCCATCTTGCAAAATAGGGAGTTGTATACCGGATTTAGTATAACTGTCCCCATGACCACCTGTAATGGTTAATGCGTTGACACTTATCTGTAAACGCGGTCCGAGTATTAAACCATCATTCACAGCTTCTTTTAAACCTAAATCTGCTCCTAAAGCATCTCGAACGGTTGTAACACCTGCATCAACTGTTCGTTTTAAATGATCAATTGCTTTGTAGAAGTTATATGAAAAAGGTGTCGCTAATCTTCTCTCTAAAGGTTCCATTTCCAACATAACATGAACATGACTATCAATCATGCCTGGTAATAGATATTGACCATTTCCTTCTATTATATTATCTCCATTTAAATGAGTACCAATTTCAGAAATGACATTATTTTCAACTTTTATATCAACACCTCGTTGAATGTCTTTTCCAGTACCGTCTATTAAATTGATGTTTTTTATAATCATATTTATGTCCTCCTAAATTACTTAATAAAGTTCATTAATATAGATGTTAAAATAACAGATGCAACTGTTACAGTTGTAAATCCACCGATAATCATCGGGCTCAATAACTCATTAAATACATCTTCTCTGTCTTCCTCATTATCAGTAACAGATCGACTGACTTCTTCACATAAAATAAAATCACCCGGGAAACCATATAATGCGGTTAAAGCAACTGGCAGTGCTTTAGTTGGTTTCCAACCAATTAATTTAGCACCGATAAATCCACCAATTAAAATACCAATTGTACCTATAACAAGAATAGATAAAATAGCAGGTAAGAATTCCCATAAATCATGTGGTTTAATGCCGCCCATAGAACCGATAACGATTAAAATGATAATAACCATCATAATTGTGAATGATTGATTATGTTCCAGTTCTTTTTGTTCAAACAATCCAATTTTCAATCCGATAACACCAAATAATAAACTGACTAGTGTGAAATGAATGCCTGTTACTTCACCAATCATGAAGGCAATACTTGCTAAGAAGAACATAATAAAGAGTCTGATGACATTGTTTTGAAGTAACGGATTCTTATTAAATATCGTTTCTTTCTTGGATTCGTTTTTATTAGAAATATTAGCGACATTTTTGTCTGTATGTCTATTTGCTAAGTAATATTTTGAATAGCGCTTCATAAGGATAGAACTTAATGGCATACCAATAACGCCTTGAAGAGCCTGCACGATAGCGGGTAAAACAATTAAATTTGCTAATCCTAAATCTTGAAGCTTTTCGACTGTGATCAGCAGCGCGACGATACCTCCAGCAATAGGTCCAACACCTGAAGCAGCAGTACGGAAATCAAATAGGAGTGTAACGAAGACTAATATTAAGGTTGTAGAACCCAATATACCCAATATTGATATAACAACTGCTTTCCATTGTGATTTAAGTATATGAAGCGGCATCATTGTACCCATATGCATGATAACTGGTGCAATAATAAGCGCACCTAGCGAAGGTAAAATGGCATTATCTAATATTTTTTCAGGTAAGACGCCTGCCCATGATAAAAGCAAATAACTGACCATTGCCGTTAATAACATTGGTACACGAGCCTTTGTAAGATAAGATATAATTTCCCCGAGAACGATTAATGCGAATAGTATTGTTGCTGAAATAAGCGGTTCACTAACCATTAGCATTCCCTCCTTTTTAAAGTTAATAGTCAAACTTTAGCATATCTAAATCAAGAAGTTAATAGTATTTTCTAAAAATTTAGAATATATAGATAAATATTACACTATTAATTGCATTCAATATATAACAAGAATTTAAATATTATTCGATGGTATATAACATTTGTTCAATAAAAAACAGTAAACACGGCATATGACGATGTTTACTGTTTATTAGAGTTATTCATTTGAAGTAGATTGCTTGCGATGATTCAAATAATAAATAACAAGCAATAGTACAATCCATAAAGGTGAGTACATTAATGCTGTACGTGTATCATTTGCAAAGAACAAAATAACTAATACAAATACAAAAAATATTAATGCAAGATATGATCCAATCACACCGAATGGATTTTTGAATTTAGATTTTTCGTGTAAAGATTTGTCTTCTTTTCTAAATTTGATATAACAAATTAAAATGATAGACCAAATAAAAATAAAGAATATCGTAGCTAATGTCGTAACGAGTGTAAATACGTCATCTGGTATAAAATAATTTAATATCGCAGCGAAGAATAATACAACACCTGAGAATATCAATGCTGGATAAGGTACACCACGTTTATTTGTCTTGCTTAACCCTTCAGGCGCATGACCCGTTTGACCCAAACCATAAACCATACGACTATTACTGAATAATCCACTGTTTGCAGCACTTGCAGCTGAAGTTAACACAACAAAGTTAACAATTCCTGCAGCAGCTGGAATACCAGCTAATACAAATAAATTAACAAAAGGACTTTCAGCAGGATCAATTTTATTCCATGGTGTGATACTCATAATGATTAATAAACTTAATACATAGAAAATTAAAATACGAATACCGATAGAATTAACCGCTTTAGGTAAATTCTTTTCAGGATCTTTCGTCTCACGAGCTGTAACACCTACAAGTTCAATTCCTACAAAGCTAAATACTGCCATTTGGAAAGCCAGTAAGAAGCCCATAGCACCATTTGGGAAGAAACCATTATGGCTATATAAATTATGAAATCCAGATTGAATACCTGTGCTAGATTTAAAACCATTAAATATCATCCATAAACCAATGACAATTAATAATATAATGGCGATAATTTTAATAAGTGCGAACCAAAATTCGACCTCACCAAATAATTTTACAGTCATAAGATTTAAACCTAAGAGTATAACAACAGTCGCAATTGCAGAAACATATGCAGGAACATCAGGATACCAAAACTGAATATACTTAGCCACAGCCGTAATATCCGCTATTCCCGTTGCAACCCAACAAAACCAATACGTCCATCCAGTTAAAAACCCGAATAAAGGACCTAAATAATGTTCAGCAATATCAATGAAAGAATTGTAGTTACTATTTGAAAGTAATAATTCCCCTAAAGCTCTCATCATAATAAATAAGAAAAAACCAATAATAATATAAACTAATAAAATAGATGGACCCGCTAGTGAAATACTCTTACCAGCCCCAAGAAAAAGACCGGTACCAATCGCACCACCAATAGCAATTAACTGAATATGCCGATTAGACATACTTCTTTGTAACTCATGATTTTCCATTTTTAATTCGCTCTCCTTAAACACAATAAAACATATGTAAACAATAAGATTTATAAAACAATATAAAAAGCATTATACTACGATTATTTGTATTTTGCATATTAATATAAATAAATGTTTCTGTTCCACTAGTAGAGGAAAATGATTATATCGATATGTAAGCGCAACCAAAATATAATGGAAATATATTCGAAAGGGGAAATCAAGATGAAAAATATTTTATTAGCATGTTCAGCGGGAATGTCTACAAGTTTATTAGTAAATAAGATGGAAGAAGCAGCAGATGCGGATGGGATTAAAGTGAATATCAAAGCAATGTCTAGTGATAACGCATTTCATTCTTTAGAAGAGTATGATGTGTTATTAATTGGACCACAAATGAGATTTATGAAGAAAAAATTTATGAAAGCAGCTGAAGAAAAAGGTCTAGAATTACCAATTGAAACAATAGATTCTGTAAGTTATGGCAGAATTGACGGAGAAGGCGTTCTTAAGCAGGCATTAAAATTATTAGGGGAATAGGTGATAAAAATGAAAAGCACTTTTATGGATAAGTTAGAAGATGTTTTACTGCCCATTGCAGATAAGTTAAATAATAATAAGTATTTAGCATCTTTACGTGATGGCTTTATGGTTGCACTACCTTTAATTATATTTGGTTCTATATTTGTTGTAATTGCTAATTTTCCATTTTTAGATAAATTACTTTCTGAAAGTCAATATACAGCATGGCAAAATGCTGTGGGTCCAGCATCAGCAGCGACATTATCAATAATGGGTCTTTTTGTAATATTGGGAATAGGATATAAGTTAACTGAGCGAAATGGGTTAGAAGGAATATATGGTGCTGTAACTGCATTAAGTGCAGTACTTATTTTAACACCTCAAGTTGTAGGTAAAACTGAAGGCGTTATTCCTACAGAAATATTAGGTGCTAAAGGTATGTTTTTAGGAATTATTGTTTCTATAATTACTTCAGAGTTGTATAGCTATTTTACAAAGAAGGAAATAACAATAAAAATGCCTAAAGGTGTACCTGACCAAGTATCTAAATCATTTAGTGCACTGTTACCAGTAGCATTTACTTTAACTATATTTTTGGTAATAAGAATCTTAATTGCCTTAACACCTTTTAATACATTACAAGATTTAATCTATACAATTGTTCAAGAACCTTTAACTGCCTTAGGTAAAGGACTTCCTGCAACAATTATTGCGGTTTTATTTATTCAGATATTTTGGTTCTTCGGATTGCACGGCCAGATTATTGTGAACACTGTATTTGATCCAATATGGTATTCATTAAATAATGAAAATTTTGAGGCATTCCAAAAAGGAATTGAGTTACCTAATATCATTACAAAGCAATTTATAGATACATTCTTAGTTGGTATGGGAGGAACAGGTGGAACGATAGCGGTCGTAATTGCAATTTACTTAATTTGTAGAAGTAAACAAAATAAAGAAATTGCTAAATTAGGTACACCAGCATCCATTTTTAATGTGAATGAACCGATTCTATTTGGTTTACCTATCATAATGAACCCTTTAGTTATAATTCCTTGGATTATATCACCAGTGATTGTAACTATTGTGAGTTATTCAGCTATGTATACAGGTATAGTTCCCAAACCTTCTGGCGTTATCGTACCTTGGACTACTCCAATATTTATAAGTGGATATTTAGCAACTGGTAATGCGTGGCAAGGTGCAGCATTACAACTTGTAAACCTAATTATTACATTTATTATATGGTGGCCATTTTTAAAATTATTGGATAAAAACTATTTAAAACAAGAAATAGAAAAATAGTATAAGGACGGAGGAATATACAATGGCAACCTCAATTAATGAGATAGCTTTTCAAATTATATTATATGGAGGAAATGGGCGTTCATGTGCAATGGAGGCTATACAATGTGCAAAAGAAAGAAATTTTGAAGAAGCAATAGATCTTATTAAAGAAGCGGAACAAGAAATTAATAAGGCTCATAAATTTCAAACTGAATTGTTACAAAATGAAGCGCAAGGAACAGAAAGTGAATTGAATTTGTTATTAATACATTCTCAAGATCATTTAATGAATGCAATTACTGTAAAGGATTTAGCGAATGAAATGATAGATCTATATAAGGAGATGAAATCATGACTCAATATAAATTTCCAAAAGACTTTTGGTGGGGAAGTGCAGCTAGTGCAACACAAACGGAAGGTACAAAAACAATAAATGATCAAACTATTTGGGATATATGGTTTGATGAAGAACCAAATCGATTTTTTGAAAATGTTGGTCCTAATAAAACGTCAGATTTTTATAATAAATTTGAAGAAGATATTAAGTTAATGAAGGAAACAGGACATAATTCATTTAGATTATCTATATCTTGGACCCGTTTAATAAATCAAAGTAGTAATAAAATTAATGAAGATGCAGTTCAATTTTATAATAAAGTTATAGATAGCTTAATTGAAAATAATATTGAACCTTTTGTGAATTTATATCACTTTGATATGCCATATGAAAAGCAAAAACAAGGTGGTTTTGAATCACTTGAAGTTGTAGAACGATATGTAGATTACTCGAGAAAGTGCTTTGAGTTATTTGCCGATCGAGTTAAGTATTGGTTTACATTTAATGAACCAATAGTACCAGTTGAAGGAGGATATTTATATAATTTCCATTATCCAAATATTGTAGATGCTAAAAGAGGATTTCAGGTTGCGTATAATACTATCCTTGCTAATGCTAAAGTAATTAAAGAATATAAGGAATCAGGGTATGATGGGAAAATTGGGATTATCCTAAATTTAACACCATCTTACCCAAGAAGTAAAAACGAAGCAGATGTAAAAGCCGCAGAAATTGCAGATTTATTTTTTAATAGAAGTTTTTTAGATCCTGTAACAAAAGGATACTATCCAGAGCAATTAGTAGATATTATAAAACATCATGATCTATTACCAACTTTTACACAAGATGACCTTGAAATTATAAAAAATTATACAGTAGATTTATTAGGCGTAAATTATTATCAACCTAGACGTGTAAAAGCTAGAGAAACTTTACCAAATCCTAATTCTCCATTCTTCCCGGAATATTACTTTGAAAATTATGAAATGCCAGGTAGGAAGATGAATCCATATCGTGGTTGGGAAATCTACCCTAAAGGGATTTATGATATTATGATTAATTTGAAAGATAATTACAGTAATATTGAAAGTTTTATTTCAGAAAATGGTATGGGTGTAGAAAATGAATCGAGATTTATCGAAAATGGTAAAATAAATGATACCTATAGAATAGATTTTGTGAAATCACATTTAATATGGTTGAATAAAGCTATAGTAGAAGGTGCAAATTGTAGAGGATATCATATGTGGACTTTTATGGATAATTGGTCTTGGATGAATGCATATAAAAATAGATATGGATTTGTATCTATTGACCTTGAAACAATGGAAAGAACAATTAAAGAAAGTGGAAGATGGTTTAAAGAAGTTTCTTCAAGTAATGGTTTTACAGATTAATCTGAAATATATACAGAACTACTAGGAGAGAGCGTGATGGAAACCAGACACCTCAATATAGTAAAGATATTGTATCAACATCAGCATGAATATATGAATAGTATATCAATAGCCAAACTTTTAGGATGTTCGTCAAAAACTATTCGAGAAAACATAAAGGTTATCAATGAAACGAGTAAAGAAAATGGGTTCGTAATCTTTATAAAAAAATCGAAAGGCTATCAATTAAATATTACTGATGAGGGTAAGTTTAATTATTTTTTAAATGAGCGTTTTTTAAAAGATGAAAACTTAAATTTCAATAATCAAGATAGCAGAATTAGATTTATCATGAAAAAATTACTTCTTGATAATCATTATACAAAATTAGAATCTCTGAGTGAAAGCTTGTTTGTCAGTGTGGGAACTTTAAAGAATGACATGATTGAAATGAAGAGAATTTTAGCTCGTTATGAAATAGAAGTAGTCAGTAGACCAAATTATGGAATGAAGTTAATTGGTAAAGAATTTCAGATAAGATATGCAATAGCAGAGTTTCTATTGAATAATCAGCACTTGAACATTGGATTTACTGAAGATGATATTTCCAGTGTAAAGTCATATCTTGTGAAGTTACTTAGAAAATACCAAATTGAGATACCTGAAGTTAAACTTGATAATCTTGTAACACACATTAACATTGCGATAGTTCGAATCAAAAATCAACTGATGGTTGAACAGCAATTCCAAATTGATGATCTTCCATTAACAAATGAATTGAGTCAATTTTTTGATGAACTTATACTGTTTGTTGAAAAAAGATTTGATTTGACATTGCCTATAAAAGAAAAAGATTATTTATATATCCATTTTGTTACTACTGGAATTATGAATGAAGGTAATATGATACAAAAAAATAATGTTATTGATAGTATGATTACACATATGTTAGATCATATAAAACTTATTTTTTATTTAGACCTAATTACGGATAATACACTTAAGAAAAATTTATATTTACATTTGAGTACATCAATAAATAGATATAAATACAAGATGAATATTAGAAATCCAATGTTAAATGAAATCAAAAAAAATTATCCCTTCGCATTTGATATTGCTTTAGTGGCTAGTAAAATGATTGAAAAAGACTTGAAAGTGCAAATTTCAGAAAGTGAAGTTGGTTATTTAGCATTGCACTTTGAAATGGCTCTCAATAGAATTGAAAATGAAAAAGAAAAGTTAAAGGTTATACTAGTTTGTAACTCCGGATTAACGAGTTCTCAATTAATTAAATATAAGTTAATCCAAAATTTTGGTAATCAAATTCAAATTACTGAAATTATAGAATTATACAATATTCATAGAGCTCAACTTGAACATTCAGATTTAATAATTTCAACAGTACCAATAAATGATGATGTCAGTTTACCAATACTTTATGTTAACCCTATTATGTCACAGCAAGACTCAGACAAAATTCAACGTTATATAGATTTAAAAGATTCTCGACACTCAGAAGAACTAATAGAAATTATTGAATTAAATAAAAAAATAAACAGTAAAGATGAGTTGTTGGAATACTTAGGTAAACAACTTAAAAATAAGAATTTAATTCACAATAATTTTATCGATAGTGTAAAAGAAAGAGAATATCATGCTTCTACAGCTTATGGTAATCTGGTGGCCATTCCACATCCACTAATGCCTTTAGCTAAACAAACTTTTATTTATATAATAACGATGGATAAACCAATTGCTTGGGAAGATAAAGAAGCACAAATTATTTTTTGTTTAGGATTGAAAAAGAATACTACGATTAATTTAGAAAAAGTGTATCAAAATCTTTCTGAAATAATAAATGATTATTCTAAAGTATTAAAACTATTAGAGGCAGATTCTAAAGATTCTTTTAAAAAAATATTTTTCCCTTAAATATAAGAGTAAAGTTACATTACATACCTTGTAATGTAACTTTACTTATTTTTTGTACTCATAATTATTTGATATAGAATAAGAATAACTTAAACAAAGGAGGAGATTTCTTATGTTAACAAGTATTTTACAACCAATCGTAGATTTGATTACAGCTTTAGGTCTTTAATTTGAATTTGATTTATTTTTATATGCAAACAAAGGGGTCAGTACATAGTGCTGTAAGTACTAAATAAGCCACCAATTCGTATTTTGCGAATTGGTGGCTGTTTTATTTAATAACAATAATTGACCAATATGGTCGATAGCGTTATGATGTAGTCGACCGAACTGGTCTAATATGTTTCGGAAGGTGTATATGATGAATGATGCATTTTATAATTTAGATGAAGAAAAGCGTCAAAAAATAATCAATTCAGGGCTGATGGAGTTCTCTAATTATGGATATCAACAAAGTTCTACGAATCGTATTGTTGAAAATGCTGGTATTGGTAAAGGAATGCTTTTTTATTACTTTAAAAATAAAAAAGGACTATTTAAATTTCTTGTGAATTATTCATTAGATTTCATTGAGGAATATTATTTTAAACAGATAGATACTTCTGAGAAGGATATTTTTAATAGGTTAGTTAAACAAGCGAAGATTAAATCTAATTTAATGACGATTCATCCTCATATGTCGAAGTTTTTAACGAAAATTGTTCTGGAGGAATCTGAACATCATTATATATCTGAAGAACAAGATCAACATATTGAACAATTACAAAGTAAAGTTCAAAATGCACTATTTGAAGATTTAGATAAGGATCTTTTTAAAGATAATTTAAATGTTGAAATGTCTATCAATATTATAAAGTATTCGATTGACGGTTTAGCAGAATCTATGAAGACACGAATAACGCATCAAATGATTGAGCAGAATGATTATCAAAGCTTTTATGATGAATTCGATTTGTATATAAAGGAAATGCGTAAAATCTTCTATAAGGATCGTGATTAATATGACATTGTTAAAAGTAAATAATGTTACGAAGACGTTTGGTAAATTTAAAGCTTTAAACGGTGTGAATTTCACTGTTGAAGAAGGAGAAATATTTGGGTTTATCGGTCCAAATGGTTCTGGGAAATCTACGACCATTAAAGCAATTTTAGGCATGCTTAAACCAGATTCCGGTACTATTGAGGCATTTGATAAAGATGCTTGGAAAGATGCGGTTCAAATTCATAAACAAGTTGCCTATGTTCCAGGTGATGTGAATTTGTGGCCAAACTTAACAGGTGGAGAAGTGATAGATTTATTCTTGAAATTAAGTGGGACTCGAAATGATGAAAAAAGAGATGAACTAATTAAAAAATTTGATTTAGATCCTACTAAAAAATGTGGGTCATATTCTAAAGGTAATAGACAGAAAGTTGCACTTATCGCTGCATTTACTACTGATGCACAACTGCTTATATTAGATGAACCGACATCTGGATTGGATCCTTTAATGGAACAAGTATTCCAATCATGTGTATTAGGAAAGAAAAAAGAGGGCAAAAGTGTTCTATTATCGAGTCATATATTAAGTGAAGTAGAAAAATTATGTGACAGAGTCGGCATTATTAGAAAAGGTGAAATCGTAGAAATGGGAACGTTGGATGATTTGAGACATCTTACGAGAATGCATTTCGTCGTTCAGTCTAAAGAAGTTCTAACAGATTTAGACGAGCAAGATGGTGTACACGATATTTCTAAAGAAGGAGAGACATATCATTTTCAAGTGGATTCAGAGAAAGTTTCTAATATTATTAAATATTTAAGTCGGTTTGAGTTGTTGAAATTAGAAAGTATGCCACCTACTTTAGAAGATTTATTTATGAGACATTATGGTGTGAATATTGAAAGAGGTGAGTAATATGAATAATCTCTTTAGCGGTGTTGGTCAATTGACGTTGTTTTACCTCAAGACACATAAATGGAAAATGCTGTTTTGGATATTAGGTATTGTCGTTTTAACAGTTATCATACCACCAACATTTAAAAGTATGTATCCACACCAATCAGATATGCAACCAATTGTTGAAACTTCTAAAAATCCTGCAATGGAAGCAATGTTAGGACCAGGACAATTTGAACACGTATCAGTTGGCGTGTTATTTACGCACGAGATGTTGCTATTTACAGGTGTTCTCGTTGCAATAATGAGTATTTTACTTGTTTCAAAGAGTACTAGAGGAGATGAATCTGCAGGTCGTATTGAAATGATTCGAGCATTGCCAGTTGGAAAAGTATCGCCACTCGTAAGTGCACTTATTGAGATGATAATTGTGAATCTCATGATAACCATTTTGATTATGATGATATTACCTTTAATGAATATTAATAGTGTGGATTGGCAAGGTTCAATTGTTTATGCAGTTTCATTAGGATCAATTGGTATTTTATTTGGTATGATGACAGCTATATTTTCACAGTTAACTGAAACAAGTAGTAGTGTTACTGGCTATAGTATTACAGTATTGCTCTTAAGCTATTTAGTGAGAGCTGTTGGTGACGTCATAAATGAAGATATTTCTATGGTTTCACCTCTAGGATGGATTACAAGAACGTTTGCTTATTCTGAAAATAATTGGTGGCCAATCGCCATAACTTTGATAACGGCTATTATATTTTTAATGATAGCGATGATACTTTATTTCAGAAGGGATATAGAGTCTGGCTTACTGCCTTCTAAACCTGGTAAAAGAACAGCACATAAAATATGGTTATCTCCACTAGGTTTACAACTTAAATTGTATAAAGTAGGGCTTATTTCCTGGGCAATAGGGATGTTTGTATTTGGCGCTTCATACGGATCAATATTTGGTGAGTTAGATGATTTTATTAAAGATAATGAAATGTTGCAGCAAATGGTAGCTGGGAAAGGTGATCATTATATAGAAGCATTCTTACCTACTTTAATGATTATAATGGCTATAGTATCAACAATCCCTGCGCTGATAAGCTTATACAAAATAAAAAATGAAATAGATACTCATCGTATAGAACTTATAATGTCTCGACCTATTTCAAGAATTAAGTTGTTGAGTAGCTATTTAGTTGTTTCATTATTTAATGCTATCTTTATGATTTTTATAGCTGCATTCGGTTTGTATGTTGCCCAAGCATCTGTGTTAAATGATCCATTTAGTTTTTGGACAATTATAAAGTCTGGAATTGTGCATATACCTGCCATTATATCTTTCGTAGCACTTGGCGTTGTACTTTTAGGATGGTTTAATAAAGGGCATTTTATCGTTTATTTATATTTAACTTATACATTTTTCGTAGTTTACTTAGGACAATTGTTAAATATTAAAGAATGGTTAAAAGATATAACGCCATTTCATCATATTCCTGAAATACCTGTTGAAGATATGGATTATTCGGGTATAAGTATATTAATCATCTTATCTGTCGTTCTCATCATGATTGGATTTATAGGATTTAAACGAAAAGACATTTCATAAAGGGAGCTGTGTTCGGATGACAAATTTGCCGAAAATAGGGAAACCAGCAACAAATGCTTTGAACAAGATCAATGTTACGACGTTAGAACAGGTTGCTCAATTAGATGAACATAATTTGGCGAAACTTCATGGTATGGGGCCAAAAGCTTTAGGTATTTTGAAAGAAGCATTTTCAGAACAAGGGTTAGCATTTAGTCAATTAGATGATGATTTAAAAAATGTGAAATTCACAGTACTGGGAGATTTAAAATGTGATAACGCACCAAAAAGAAGAATTATCAGAGATATTGTGATTGCTTCACTCGTTGGAGATGAAAAGTATCTTAATGAATGGCTAACAGATGATTTAGTATGGAAAGTACCAGGTTCTTTTGAATTAAAGGGTAGAAAAGCATTTTTAGAAGAAATAAATGAGCACTTGCAAAAAGTATCTAGCCTTGAAATTAAATCAATGCTTACGCATGGTAAAGAAGCTTCTACACACGGCACAATCATATTGAATTCTGGTGAAGAAATTTATTTTGCTGAAATGTATAAATTTGAAAATCATAAAAAAGACGCTAAAGTGAAAGAGATTACGTCATATATCATCATGAAACCTTAAATTTCTGAAAAATCCAATACCAGTATTTATGAAAATGTGATAAATTATAGAGGTTATGATAAACTTTCGGAGATTGAAAGATGGAAGCAACATTACCAAATTGCCCTAAATGTGATTCAGAATATACTTACGAGGATGGACAACTTTATATTTGTCCTATGTGTAATCATGAATGGCCTATAAATGATGCAGATGCATCAAATGAAGAAAATACTGTTATTAAAGATGTAAATGGTGTTGAATTATATGACGGAGATACTGTAACGGTCGTTAAAGATTTAAAAGTAAAAGGATCATCTAATTCTATTAAACAAGGTAATAAAGTTAAAGGTATCAAATTAGTGGACCCAGAAGATGGTCACGACATTGATTGTAAAATACCTGGTTTTGGACAAATAGGATTGAAGTCATCAGTTGTTAAAAAAGTGAATAAATAAGCTTTTAAGAGTCTGAACATGAAAATTGTTGAAGGCTCTTAATTTTTTAGAAAGTATGTTGATATAAATATTAGCTAAGTACTTATTATTTTTTGTTAAAAATAATTAATTGATTATTTTAAGTTTTTGAAATATTAATTCGTTATATACATCAAATGTTTTTTGTGGTAAATATGTAATAGAGATTACGTTTCCAACAAATATATAAGGGGAGAAAAATATGAAGGCTTATATGCAAAAATTTGCTCAGTCTCTAATGCTACCTATTTCGATTTTACCGGTAGCTGGGTTACTTTTAGGTATCGCATCTTTTATTGATTCAGGTGCAATTAACGGGGAAGGAAATAGCGTTGCGAACTTTTTAGCAAATGGTGGTTTAGCAGTTATTAATAATTTACCCATACTATTTGCTGTAGGGTTAGCATTCGGTATGTCTAAAGATAAAAATGGTGCAGCAGCACTTAGTGGACTTGTATCATTTTTAGTGGTTACACAAGTACTAAAGCCAGAAGCAATGGCGAAAGTATTGCATATTGCTGAGGATAAAGTTGATATCGCATTTACAGGTATTAGTAATGTATTTATCGGAATTATTTGTGGTTTAGTTACAGCAGCAATTTACAATAGATTTAAAGATACGAAATTACCAACAGCGTTTGCTTTCTTTAGTGGTAAACGTCTTGTGCCGATATTATCAGCAGCGGCAATGTTAGTCATTTCTATCGCACTTATGTTTATTTGGCCGCCAGTATATAACGGCTTAGTGTCATTTGGTGAAATGATTTCTAAACTTGGACCTCTTGGTGCCGGGTTATATGGATTCTTTAACCGTTTATTATTACCATTTGGATTGCATCACGCATTAAACCAAGTATTCTGGTTTGATATTGCAGGTATTAATGATATTGCAAACTTCTGGTCTAGTAAAGGTGAAGCGGGTATAACAGGTCGTTACCAAGCAGGATTATTCCCAATTATGATGTTTGGTTTGCCAGCTGCAGCATTAGCGATTTGGAAAAATGCTGAGAAGCGTAATAGAAAAGTAGTAGGTTCTTTAATGGTTACAGCAGCGATTGCTTCATTTGTAACAGGGATCACAGAACCATTAGAATTCTCATTCTTAGTAGCAGCACCGATGTTATTTGGTATTCACGCGTTATTAACAGGTATATCATTATTTATAGCAGCAACATTCCATTGGACTGCAGGATTTACATTTAGTGCAGGATTAATAGATTATTTATTAAGTTTAAGTATTCCAATTGCTAATAAGCCATTAATGTTACTCGTACTTGGTTTGATTATGGGTGTCGTATACTTTGTCGTATTTGATTTTGCGATTCGTACATTTAACCTTAAGACACCAGGTAGAGATGGCTTAATGGAAGAAGCGGCAAAGCAAGATCCTGGTCTTAAAGAAGATGAAGCAGGTACTTCAACAAACAATAGTGGTGTGAAAGTATCTAATAAGACAAAGCTTATATATGAAGCAATTGGTGGTAATGATAATATAGAAGTTATCGATCACTGTGCAACAAGACTACGTCTAACATTAAAAGATACAAGTGTTGTTGATCAAGATAAAATCAAACAATCTGGCGCATTAGGAAACAAAGTGATTAGTGATAAAAACATCCAAATTATTATTGGAACAGACGTACAATTTACAGCAGATGAACTCATGCAAATGCAACAAAATCAAGGTCATTAATTGAATAAATTAATAGTTAAACAGTAGACATTCATTTTATAATTTGAAAGTCTGCTGTTTTTTTATCTTTAACTTTATTTATAATAATAACATTTTTGAACAAATATGAACAAAAAAATAATGGTAAATGTGTGATTTTTTTACTTTTATAGTAGTAATATGAAACTATTGAATGATAAAGGGGGACGATTCAATGGGTATAAAAAAAGCGATTTTGTTAGGTGCAGGTGACCGTGGGGGAAGAGTTTACGCGAATTTGATCAAATCTTTACCTCATAAAATTAAATTAATTGGGGTAGCGGAACCTGTTAAAGAAAGAAGAGAACGTGTAAGTAGTCATCATAGTTTAAATGAACAATATGTACAAGCATCTTGGAAGGCATTATTGGACTTGAAGCCAGAAGCTGATATAGCAATCATATGTACACAAGATAAAGCGCATTTTGAACCAACCATGAAAGCATTAGATATGGGATATCATGTATTGCTTGAAAAACCGATGTCTCCTAGTCCTGAAGAGTGTATTAAAATGGTAGAAAAAGCGAAAGAAATGGATAGAACCTTAACGATTTGTCATGTATTAAGATATACACCTTTCTGGAGCAGGATAAAATCTATTGTTCAAAACGGAGATATTGGTCAGATTGCGTCTATTCAACTTAATGAAAATGTAGAATATATGCATATGTCGCATAGCTTTGTAAGAGGTAATTGGAAAAGTAAAGAACAGTCAAGTCCAATGATATTAGCTAAATCATGTCATGACATGGATATTATTAGTTATATCATGGATCAAGATTGTAAAAGAATTAATTCCTTTGGTTCATTGATGTACTTTAATGAAGCAAACAAACCAGAAGGCGCACCATTAAGATGTTTAGACGGATGCCCTGTAGAAAATGAATGTCCATTTCATGCTGGACGATATTATTTAGGTATCGGTAGAGGATGGGCGATGAAATTTACAGAAGAAAATTCTAACGAAGCGATAATAGAAAGATTAAATCATACGGATTATGGAAAATGTGTCTTCCAATCAGATAATGATGTTGTCGATCACCAAGTTGTGAATATGGAATTTGAAAATGGCGCAACAGCAACATTTAGTATGAGCGCATTTACAAGAGAGCAAACAAGAATTGTTCAAATAATGGGAACTAAAGGTGAAATAAGAGGGAATATGGAAACAAATGAAATAAGCATTTTTGACTTTTTAACAAGAGAAGAAAAAATCGTTAAATTCCCAGAAGTGAGCAGTGGACATGGTGGAGGAGACGAAGGTATTTTGAGAGACTTTATAGATGCCATTAATAGCTCAGACCAAAATGTATCTAAATCCATAGCAAGTAAATCCTTAATCAGTCACTTAATGGCATTCGCTGCAGAAGAATCAAGACTGAACCACGGACAATCCATAAATATAGACGAATTCTATAATGAAATAGCACTGACATCATAATATATTAATTAAAAAGACGTGATACCGCTAGAAAATAGCAGTATCATGTCTTTTTGTCATGCATAAAAGTAGCGCTAACGCTCAAGACTCACAAACAAGATCGTTAGCGCACGAATCAACGCATGTTAAATTTATTAACTAAAATAATACCCTAATATCATTTTCATCGCAGAATTGTTGTATTTCTTGTGGGAGTATTTTATTAGTAATTATTTTGTCTACGTCACTTAGATTGCAGTATGTTAGTAATGTTGAATGTCCTATCTTACTATTATCAGCTAACACATATGTTTGCCGTGCTTTTTTTGTTATAAGTTGTTTGATTAAGTTTTCTTCCATCTCTGAGTTAGTTAGACCATTTGGAATATTGACACCAGTAGCTGCCATAAAGCATTTATTGATATTAAATTTATTCAATAAAATATTAGAATCTATACCTATAAATGATCTAGTACGTGGTTTGTATTTCTCGCCAATTATAAATAAAGTTACATTTTCAAATTGTGAAGCTTTATTCATGATATCAAGACTGTTAGTAATAATTGTAAATGATAATTTTTTGTCGACATAATCTAATACATGTATTGTTGTTGTTCCTGTATCAATATAAATAATGTCGTTAGTTTCGATATGTGCAGCAGCTAATTTTCCAATATGCTTTTTTGATTGATAATTCTCCACATTCCTTTTTTGGTAATCAACTGCTTTATATTCATCTTCGATAACTTCAATCCCACCATAAACTTTTTTAACTACATTCATATCTACTAAAAGATTGATATCACGCCTTATTGTATTTACAGATACATTAAATATATCTTTCAATTCATCAATTGAAGCCGTTTTGTTTTTTTTTATGAAAGATTCTATTTCATAAATTCGTTTAGATTTCATATACGATTCCCCCATTTCTTACAATATACCCAAAATTTACTTATATAACAACTATAAAAAATATAAGTTACTCAAAAGTTGACATATTTTACTCGTTATTATAATATTATTTCAACAAGTAACCAATAGTTAATCAATATATGCTCATTTTTTTACATGATTATGAAAGCGGTTACTTTAAAATTTATAACTGGAGGATATTTCAATGGTAGAAATCTTAAAGAATTACGTCAACGGACAGTGGCAAGAATCAAAAAGTAAGGAAACAATAGATGTATACAATCCAGCTACTAAAGAAGTGATTGCTAAAGTACCTGTTTCAACTAGAGAAGAATTAGATGAAGCAGCAAAAATTGCACATGAAGCGTTTCAAGAATGGAAAGAAGTTGCTGTACCTAAACGTGCTCGACTTTTATTCAAACTTCAACAATTATTAACAGACAATAGAGAAGTATTAGCTGAAATTATTACAAAAGAAAATGGTAAGAATACGACAGAAGCTTTAGGTGAAGTACAAAGAGGTATTGAGAATGTTGAATTCGCTGCAGGGACACCATCGTTAATGATGGGTGACTCACTTTCAAGTATCGCAACAAATATAGAAGGAACAAGTTATAGATATCCAGTAGGTGTTGTAGGTGGTATTACACCATTCAACTTCCCAATGATGGTGCCTTGTTGGATGTTCCCAATGGCAATCTCATTAGGTAATACATTTGTGATTAAACCTTCTGAAAAGACACCATTACTTGTTAATAAACTTGCAGAGTTAATTGAAGAAGCAGGTTTCCCTAAAGGTGTATTCAATGTTGTACATGGTGCACATGATGTTGTAAATGGTATTTGTGAAAATGAACATATTAAAGCTGTATCATTCGTTGGTTCTAAACCAGTAGGTGAATATGTTTATAAAAAAGCAACTGAAAACTTAAAACGTGCGCAATGTTTAACAGGTGCTAAAAACCATACAATCATTTTAAATGATGCAAATATTGATAGTGCCGTTAAAGATGTAATTGGTGCAGCATTTGGATCAGCAGGTGAACGTTGTATGGCAGCAGCAGTAGTAGCTGTTCAGGAAGGCGTTTATGACGAATTTAAAGAAAAGCTTGTACAAGCTTCTAAAGATATCGTTATCGGAAATGGCCTAGAAGATAATGTATTCTTAGGTCCAGTTATTAGAGAAGAAAATGTTGAACGTACATTAAATTACGTTGAACAAGGTGTCGAAGAAGGTGCCAAACTTGTATTAGATGGTAGAGAAGACAACAACAAAGATGGTTTCTTCGTAAAACCGTCTATTTTTGAAGATGTTACAACTGATATGAAATTATGGCAAGATGAAATATTCGCACCAGTGTTATCACTTGTTAAAGTCAAAGATTTAAAAGAAGGCATTCAATTAGCGAATCAATCTGAATTTGCGAACGGTGCATGTTTATTTACAGATAGTGCATCATCCATTAGATACTTCAGAGAGTATATTGATGCAGGTATGTTAGGTATTAATTTAGGTGTACCAGCACCAATGGCAATCTTCCCATTCTCTGGATGGAAATCATCATTCTATGGTTCATTACATGCGAATGGTAAAGATAGTATTGATTTCTATACACACCGTAAGGTCGTAACTGCTAGACATGGTAATCCACAATTTTAAGGAGTGAAAAATAGAGATGGCTCGATTATTAAATAAACCTGTACATCATCCATTAAGTGATGATGTACAAGTGATACACGATTTAAAACCTGAAGATATTGATTTAGCTTATATCGGATTTAAAGTGTTAGACATAAAATCACAAGGTACTTACACAGAATCAACGGGTGATTTTGAACTATGTATTGTCGCTTTAACTGGCAACATCGATGTGTCAGATGGAGAAAGTTCTTATGAAGATTTAGGAACAAGAGAATCTGTATTTGAAAAAATACCAACAGACAGTATCTATATTTCTAAAAATCATGAAGTGACAATTAAAGCGAATAAAGATTCAAGAGTTGTGCTTTGTTATTCGCCAGCAGATGAAGAAAGAGCAACACAATTAATCCCAGCATCTGAGAACTCAGTAGAAGATAGAGGTAAATATTCAAATAAACGACATGTTCATAATATTTTACCTGATACACATACAGCGAGTGAAAAATTACTTGTCGTTGAAGTGTATACAGATCAAGGTAATTGGTCGAGCTATCCACCACATAAACATGACGTTGATAACTTACCAAATGAATCATTACTTGAAGAAACTTACTATCATGAAATGAATCCGAGTAAAGGTTTCGTCTTTCAACGTGTGTTTACAGACGACCTTTCATTAGATGAAACGATGACAGTAGAGAACAGTGATGTTGTTGTAGTGCCTAAAGGCTATCATCCAGTAGCTGTACCTGATGGTTACGATGGTTATTACTTAAATGTTATGGCAGGACCTAAAAAAGTTTGGAAATTTTATAATCAACCAGATCATGAATGGATTATTGATAGAGAATAGGAGTGTACGTGAATGTCTAATAAAAAACAAATTATAGCAATAGGTCGTGCTGCAATAGATTTGAACTCAATAGAAATTAATAGACCAATGGAAGAAACAGAATCATTTCGCAAATATGTTGGTGGCTCACCAGCAAATATCATGATTGGTACGGCAAAGTTAGGATTAGATGTGGGTATGATTGCTAATGTATCAGATGATCAACATGGAAGATTTATTACGAATTACTTTGAAGAAGTAGGCGTTGATACGTCTCAAATACATGTAGATGAAGATGGACATAAAATCGGCTTAACGTTTACAGAAATTAAAAGTCCGAGTGAATCAAGCATATTAATGTATAGAGAAGAAGTAGCAGATTTATATTTAGCGCCTGAACATGTAGATGAATCATATGTTAAAAATTCAGAATATTTGCTTATTTCTGGAACGGCATTAGCTAAATCTCCTTCAAGAGAGTCAGTATTAAAAGCACTGTTACTAGCAAAAAAACATAATGTACAAGTAATCTTTGAGTTGGATTATAGACCGTATAGTTGGAAAGACGAAGAAGAAACTTCTATTTATTATGAGTTAGTCGCTGAACAAGCTGATGTCGTCATTGGAACACGTGATGAATTTGATATGGTCGAAAGATATAAAGCATTATCAGACAAAGAAATTAGTGAACTATTATTTAAAGCTAATCCACATTTAGTTGTCATTAAACATGGTGTGCAAGGTTCAAATGCATTTGATAAAGAAGGCAATACTTATGAAGGTAAAGCATTTAAAGCGAATGTCGTTAAAACATTTGGAGCTGGCGATTCATATGCAGCCGCATTTATTTATGCATTGGTTAAAGGTAAATCAGTTGAAGAAGCATTGAAATATGGTGCAGCTTCAGCAGCTATTGTTGTAAGTAGTCATAGTTCATCTGAAGCGATGCCTACAGTTGATAAAATAGAAAATTTAATTAAAGAACAATCTTAAGGTGGTATTAAACATGGTTAATACAGTGAAGTTAACAACTGGGGAAGCAATTGTTAGATTTTTGACTAAACAATATATTTCTATTGATGGAAAAGAGACAAGATTTGTTGAAGGTGTCATGAATATTTTTGGTCATGGTAATGTGCTTGGTTTAGGAGAAGGTCTATCAAATTATCAGAATGAATTAAAAATAATACAAGGTAAAAATGAACAAGGTATGGCGCATACAGCGATTGGCTTTAGCAAACAAAGTTTACGAAAAAAAGTATTTGCAGTGACAACATCTGTCGGTCCAGGTGCTGCTAACCTTGTAACGGCTGCAGGTACAGCGGCAGCAAATCATATACCAGTATTATTACTACCAGGAGATACATTTGCGACTCGTCAACCAGATCCAGTATTACAACAGATTGAAAATCCTCAAAGTATTGGTATTACTACAAATGATGCGTTAAAACCAATTTCGAGATATTTTGATCGCATAACAAGACCTGAGCAAATCATGTCAGCCTTAATTCGTGCATTTGAGGTCATGACAAATCCTCAAACAGCGGGTCCTGTGACATTAGCATTGAGTCAAGATGTTCAAGGAGAGTCATATGATTTTCCAGAAACATTTTTTGAAAAGCGTGTACATTATGTTGATAGGCAACAACCTTCGAACAGATCAATAGATTTAGCAGTCGAACTATTGAAGACAGCAAAAAAACCACTATTAATTGTTGGTGGTGGTGCTAAGTATTCGGAAGCTCAAGATTCTATAAAATCATTTATAGAAAAAACGAATATTCCTATTGCAGAAACTCAAGCAGGTAAATCTACAATAGAAGCCTCTCACCCACTAAATCTTGGTGGTCTAGGCGTTACAGGAAATTTAGCAGCTAATTTATATGCAAAAGAAGCTGATGTCATTATTGGTATTGGTACAAGGTATTCAGACTTTACAACTAGCTCAAAGACAGTAGCTAACTTTGAAAATGCGAAATTTATAAACATTAATGTTAATAGAGTCGATGCTTATAAATTAGATGCGATACAAGTAGTTGGAGACGCAAAAATATCAATTAGTTTATTGGATAAAGCATTAAGTGAATGTCAATTTAATACATTAGATGAAGTAAAGGATTTAAAAAATAAATGGTCAGAAGAAAGAGAAAGATTATCTCATGTAGATATTAATAAAAATGATTTTGAAGCTGAAATATCAGGTCATTTTAGTAAAGAAAAACTTAATCAATACGTTGAAGCATTAGAAACGGAATTACCACAAACAAATGCGGTTATTAAAGTTAATGAAACAATTGATAATGATGCAATAATCGTTGCCGCTGCTGGATCTTTACCAGGAGACTTAGAAAGATTGTGGGAGACCGATATATTTAATACTTACAATATGGAATATGGTTATTCTACTATGGGGTACGAAATTGCAGCTGCACTTGGTGCAAAAATAGCAAATCCCCAAAAAGAAGTATATGCATTAGTTGGTGATGGAAGTTTCTTAATGTTACATGCTGAATTAGTAACAGCATTGCAATATAACTATAAAATCAACATTGTATTATTTGATAACAGTGGATTTGGTTGTATCAACAATTTACAGATGGGTAATGGTAGTGAAAGTTTCTGTACTGAATTTAATGATTATAACGGTGAAGTCATGAATGTAGATTATAAGAAAATTGCAGAAGGATATGGTGCAGTTTCTTACAAAGTTAATAGTCTTCAAGCGTTAGAAGATGCAATTAAAGATGCTAAAAAAGAAACAAAATCAACATTAATAGAAATAAAGACTTTACCTAAAACGATGACTGACGGATATGAATCATTCTGGAATGTTGGTGTATCCGAACATAGTGAAAAACCAAATATAAATACATCCTATCAAGAAAAGGTTCAAGCTTTGAAAAAAGCAAAACAATATTAAAGAGGAGATTCATAACATGGCAAAAATAAAAATTGGTCAAGTTGGTCTAGGTAGATTAGGAAAAGTGCATGCAGAAAACATTGTTAACCATGTAAAGGGTGCAGAATTATTCGCTGTTGCAAGTGTTGTTGAGCAAGAATTAGCATATGCCAAAGAAGAATTAGGAGTAAAAAATTGTTATACATCCTATTCAGAGATGATAGAAAACGACGAGCTTGGGGCAGTTGTAATTGTTTCGCCGAGTGGATTTCATGCAGTTCAAATTTCACAAGCATTAGATAAAGGTTTGCATGTCTTTTCAGAAAAACCTATTGGACTTGAGTTAGATAATATCAAACAAGTTGTTGAAAAAATAAATAGTCACTCAGACAAAGTGTTTCAGTTAGGTTTTATGCGTAGATTTGATGATTCTTATCAATTTGCTAAAGACGTTGTTCAAAATGGTGAATTAGGCAAAATTACAGCAATGAGATGTTATGGAATTGATCCTAGTGCAGGGTTAGATAGCTTTATACAATTTGCGAAGAACAGTGCAAGTGGTGGCATATTTTTAGATATGTCGATTCATGATATTGATCTTGTACGTTGGTTTACAGGTTCAGAATTTAAAACTGTTTATTCACTAGGTAATAACATAGCAGCACCTGAATTAACCGAATGTGAAGAATTGGAAACAGGTGCATGTCTGGCAGAATTAGAAGATGGCACAATCGCATACTTATTAGCCGGAAGAAATGCACAACATGGATATCATGTTGAAACAGAAATTATAGGAACTGAAGGTATGATAAGAATCGGAAATGCACCTGAGAAAAACTTAGTTACAGTTTATGACAAAAACGGTGTCGTTAGACCAACTTCAGGTCATTTTCCTGAACGCTTTAAATTAGCATTTATTAATGAAATTAATGCATTTATAGAATCTATCAATAATAATGTTCCTTCATCAATAACAGGTATTGATGGATTAAAAAGTACAGAAGTTGCAATTGCAATGCAAGAATCTTATGAGAAGAAAACAATCATTACGTTATGAGGTGAAGTAAATGACTAGAAGTATTCGATACGCATGTGCACCGATAGCTTGGACAAATGATGATATGCCAGAACTAGGACGTGAAAATTCATTTGAACAATGTATTAGTGAAATGGCACTCTCTGGGTATGAAGGTACAGAAATTGGTAACAAGTACCCGAAAGATCCTGAAGTTTTGAAATCATATTTGGAACCAAGAGGACTATCTGTCGCAAGTGCATGGTTGAGTTTATATTTAACTTCGGAACCATATGAAGTAACAGAAGAAGCGTTTATAAAACATAGAGATTTTTTACATGCATTAGGCGCAAAAGTTATTGTTGTTTCAGAACAAGGCAATAGTATTCAAGGGGATTTAACTAAAGCATTATTTAAAGAAAAACCTATATTTACAGAACAAGAATGGCAATTATTAGTAGATGGTTTAGAGAAGTTAGGGCAATTAGCACACGAAAAAGATATGGAAATCGTATACCACCATCATATGGGTACAGGTGTACAAACGACAAAAGAAATAGATGAATTAATGGAAAGAACAAACAAAGATAATGTTTCTCTCTTATTTGATACAGGACACCTTGTCCTTTCTGGTGAAGACCCGATAGACATATTTGAAAGACATGAAGATAGGATAAAACATATTCACTTTAAAGATGTTAGACAAGATGTTAAAGAAGCTGTAGATAAAGAATGTAGTTGCTTCTTGGATGGTGTGAAAAAAGGTATGTTCACAGTACCTGGAGACGGTGTAATAGATTTTAAACCTATCTTAGATCTAATTTATAAATCTGATTACAGCGGATGGATTGTGGTTGAAGCTGAACAAGATCCAGCGATTGCAAATCCATTTATATATGCTAAAAAAGCAAAAGAATATATAGCACAATATCAATAAAATTTTAAACAAAATGGTATAGGAGTTAAGGACTCCTAAAGGGAGAGAATTATCATGAGTATGTTTGCAGCAATTTCGTTTATTTTAGTTGTTATATGTGTAGGTGTATATGCTTACTTACGGAGTAGAAAGATTGATACTCAAAATTCTGACGGTTTCTTTATGGGTGGTAGAAGTTTAACAGGTTTTACAATTGCTTCTACAATTATCATGACCAATTTATCTACAGAACAAATAGTTGGTCAAAATGGTCAAAGTTTCGTTGCAGGTATGGAAGTTATGGCATGGGAAGTAACCTCATCAGTAGCTATTGTTATATTAGCACTTGTCTTTTTACCTAGATATTTTAGGTATGGTGTTGATACAATATCAGATTTTATTGAAATGAGATTTGATACATTCACGAAACGACTCGTATCTTTATTATTCATATTTACTTATGTAGTTTCATTCTTACCAGTTGTATTATATTCTGGTGCACTTGTATTTAATAAAATTTTCAACGTAAGTGAAATGTTAAATATAAGTGATATGACTGCAGTTATTTTAATATCAACAGTCATAGGTCTTGTAGGAATTATATATTTGTTCATAGGCGGGTTATCTTTAAGTGCACATAGTGATTCTATCTATGGTGTCGGTTTAATTGTAGGTGGACTTGCTATACCAACATTAGGACTCATTATTTTCGGAGATGGAAGCTTCTTACATGGATTTGATAAAGTCGTTCAGAACACGCCAGAAAAGCTTAATTCACTAGGTGCAATCGATTCTAAAATAGTACCATGGCCAACGTTATTCTTTGGTATGTTCTTCAACAATTTATTCTTCTGGTGTACTAACCAAATGATTGTTCAAAAAGCACTTGCTGGTAAAAGTTTAAAAGAAGCACAAAAAGGTGCTATGTATGTTGGTACATTTAAAATTTTTGGTGCTTTATTCTTAGTATTTCCAGGTGTGTTGGCATTCAATATGTTAGGAGATAAAGTTACAAATCCTGATAATGCTTATCCAATGCTTGTTAATGAAGTATTACCGGAATGGGCATATGGTTTATTTGGAGCAGTTATTTTTGGTGCTATTCTAAGTTCATTTGTTGGATCTTTAAATAGTACAGCAACATTGTTCTCACTGGACTTTTATAAATCAATTATCAATAAAGAAGCAAGCAATAAACAAGTATCAAGAATTGGAAGGTTGGTTACAGTACTAGTAGGTGTAATTGTTGTAATAATTGCACCAATGATTTCATTGTTCCCACAAGGTTTATATGCAGTTGTACAAGAGTTTAATGGTATTTATAATATGCCACTTTTAGTACTTGTACTTGTAGGATTTTTTGTTAAACGTACATCACAGCTTGGTGCTAAAGTGATGTTTATTTTACACATTGTATTGTATGCGCTTTCAAAAGTTTTGATTACAGAAATACATTTCTTATATGTATTAAGTGTACTTTTCTTTGTAGATTTACTTATAGTGATGTTATTCAATAAATGGAAACCATCTGATGAGTTTGATTTCAGTGTAAATTACGCAAAAGTAGATATCACACCATGGAAATATAGATATTTAGTAGGTGGTATTATCATATTTGTAGTTATTGGCACATACGTATTATTCTCACCACTTGGATTAGCATAGGAGGAAGAAAGATATGACACTAACATTCGGCGTAATTGGAGCAGGTAGAATTGGCCAATTACATATAAACTATTTAAGAACACATAAAGATGTAAAGATTAAGTGGATTTCAGACTTATATTGCGACAAGATGGAAGATTGGATCAAAAAAGCAGGAATAGAAAATAAAACTAAGGACCATATGGATATTATTAATGATCCTGAGGTAGATGTAGTAGTAATATGTTCGCCTACAGATACGCATGTAGATATCATTAAAGAAGCTTGTGCAAAAGGAAAGCATATCTTCTGCGAGAAACCGATTAGTTTATCTATTGATGAAGCGAAAATTGCATTAGAAGCGGTAAAAGAAGCAAATGTGAAACTGCAAATGGGCTTTAATAGACGTTTTGATAAAAACTTCAAAGAGTTGAGAGATATTTTAAATAAAGGTGAACTTGGTAATATTCAAACATTAAGGATTACTTCAAGAGATCCAGAGCCACCACCAGTAGAATATATTAAACGCTCAGGTGGACTTTTCATGGATATGATGATTCATGACTTTGATATGGCAAGATATTTAATGCAATCTGAAATCACAGAAGTGTATGCAACTGGTGGAGCGCTGGTAAATCCAGACATTGCTCAATATGATGATATCGATACAGCACTTGTAACCCTTAAATTTGAAAATGGCTCAATGGCCATGATTGAAAACTGTAGAAGAAGTGTATATGGATATGATCAACGAGTTGAAGTATTAGGTGATAAAGGTGCAATTGATGTAGGTAATGAACAAACGACAACATTAAATTATCATCGAGCTGAAGGAATATCTAAAGACAATCCGCCATATTTCTTCTTAGAACGTTATAGTGACGCTTATAAAGTAGAAATGGATGGATTTATTGAAGCTATCTTAAATGACACTGATGTAATTTGCTCAATAGAAGACGGCTATAAAGCTCAAGAAATTGCTGTGAAATGTAAAGAGTCGCTACTTTCGAATGAACCTAAGTCATTAGTAAATAAACAATCAAAGACACTTTAAAAAAGGAAGGTGGAACGTTATAGAATGAATACATTTATACACAAAGCAAAGACAGAACATTATGCTATTCCACAAATTAATGTTAACGGATTAATATGGATTGAATGTATTTTAAAAATTGCTGAGAAAACACGTTCCCCCATTATTTTAGGAACGACAGATAAAATTATAGACTTTTTAGGTGGGTATGATTTTATCTGTAAAACAATTAGAAATAAAATAGAGTCAATGAATATAACAGTACCAGTAATTATACATCTAGATCACGGTTTAACTGTTGAAGGATGTAAGAAAGCAGTAGATGCTGGTTATGATTCAGTTATGTTTGATGGGTCTAAATTACCAATTGAAGAAAATATAGAACTTACCAAACAAGTAGTAGATTATGCACATAAAAATAATGTGATTGTAGAAGGTGAAGTTGGAGCAATTGGTGGGAACGAAGACGGTGTCATAGGAAATGTACAATATGCGAAGTTAGATGATTGTATAAACTTAGCACAAAAAGCACATATAGACACATTGGCACCAGCACTCGGGTCAGTACACGGTAAATATAAAGGTGAACCTAATTTAGGATTTGAAGAAATGAAAGAAATTCAAGAAACGATTGATATACCTTTAGTATTACATGGTGCATCAGGTATATCAGACGAAGATTTAGTAAAAGCCATAAAATTAGGTCACGCAAAAATTAATTTTAATACCGAAATTAATATTGCGTGGAGTAATGAACTTAGAGAAGTATTAACTAATGATACGAGTTTATTTAATCCACAGCAAATCTTGAACCCAAGTAAAAAAGCAATCGAACAAACTGTCGAATCAATTATTTATAAATGCCAATCCAACGGCAAAGCATAGTTAATAAAATACAATATAAGTAAGAAGCTAGGACGTGAATAATCAATTTTCCTAGCTTTTTGTAATTTAAAATATTGAGATGAGAGATGTGCACTTGATTCTAACGCTCAAGAGTCGAAAACAAGATTGTTAGCGCCCCAAAATCCAACTTAAATCCCAATCAAACCATTTTTACCTCATTCTACATATTGATTATATTTTTAATAATGAGTGCTGCGACGAATAAGATGATAATACTTGATACTCTATTCAAGATGATGATAAATTTACCTGATTTATCAAACATACCAACTTGTTTACCGCCTATAGCGAGTCCGAAGAACCAGAACCAAGAGATAAAAATCGTTGCAGCTGTGAATCCGACTTTTTCATACCCTGAATATAGTGATGCACTTGTACCGATAACACCGACTGTATCCATAATGGCGTGTGGATTCAGTAATGATACTGATAGTGCAAAGCTGATTTGTTTTTTAGCTGATATTGCTAAGTCTGAGCCATTGCTTGATGATTTTTCATTCCATAACGTCCAAGCCATATACAATAGAAAAATTAATCCGACGATATATATGA